>Ga0310695_10000894_pt1 | contig 73033 bp, 47 predicted proteins | sample RumenRJG_04DNA_FD_203882 | JGI IMG/M metagenome (GOLD analysis project Ga0310695, IMG submission 203882) | Bovine rumen microbial communities from Lethbridge, Alberta, Canada - RJG_04 (v2) (version 2) | ecosystem: Host-associated > Mammals > Digestive system > Stomach > Rumen | place: Canada... | reverse complement strand
CTTCACATCCACATCAAGGAGGCGTGCAATCTCATAGAGCTGTTCCACGGATGGCTGCACCTTGTTGGTCATCCAGCGTGAAACGGTACTGATACTATGTCCCATCTGCTCTGAGAGCCATGTGCCAGTTTTTTCTTTCTCGGCCAATACTATCTTTAGTCTGTTATAGCGTTGTATCTCCATATTGCTTTTAGTTATTCTTGCCCAACATTGAGCGTTCTGTGCGCAAATATAATCAAAAATGTCGAGAATAGGATGATTCGTGAACATAAATTAAGAAAAAGTGTGGTCTTTTCTCTTGATATGGGAATAATCCGTATAGATTTTTGTTCCCAATGCCACAAACAGGTTCCATAGAAGGGTGTATCCTAATGCACACTTTTCTGTGGAACAATTGCCCTTCACGTCCCACATATCAAGCGGGATGGTCTTCTTACAACTGCGCTCGGCTCTGCCGCTTCGCTTGTCGAAGAACTGGCTCTGCGTGCCGTTAATCGGACTTGGCTTTGCCGCTTGCCTTAAGCAAGAACCCTGCCCATGATAACCCTGCATTATAGCCGCCCCTTACCAAGGGGCTCTAAATGTTCACATAGAACAGAATGTTAAAAGTACTTCTCATGTTTCTTACTCCTTTTTTAATTTTGGCTGCAAAACTACTATTTCTTTTGGCATCCATCGCTATGCGAAATGTAGCAGTTTGCGGAATAAGAAACTGGCGGTGAAAGGTGCACCATTCTTCACCATTTTGCGTGATAACTTTACTCGGCTCCAAGGACATAAATTGGGTTACGAATAAGAAACCTAACTCCTTCACCAATCCTCCCCAATTTGCTTTCTCCTTCAATTTGAAGTTCCTCGTTTTTCCCCGTATTGCCTTTATTACAGGCCGAATTGCGTTAATCTTCCAAAAACCGTTGTTCTTTACAACCTTTTTTCGTAACTTTGCCGTCTGCGACAGCGAACTTACTCCGTCTCGGCAAAAAAAGAAACGAGTTTCTTTGTTTTGCTCTCGACTTTTCGTAACTTTGCACCCAATTAACGATAACATCCTAAGACTACATGAAAAGAATGATTCTGACTACAGCCATCGCGCTGGCTGTCGCTGCGAGTGTTTCGGCAGCAGAAAATATCAAGGCAACGGTTCACGCCGACCAGGCGGGAGCCAAGATTAACCGTGAGATCTACGGACAGTTCTCCGAACACCTGGGCACCTGCATCTACGGTGGTCTCTGGGTGGGCGAAGACTCGAAGATTCCCAACATCCAGGGTTATCGCAAGGACGTGTTCGAGGCACTGAAGGCCTTGAAGGTGCCCGTGTTGCGCTGGCCGGGCGGTTGCTTTGCCGACGACTACCACTGGATGGACGGCATCGGCCCGAAGGACAAGCGTCCATCGCTGCGCAACAACAACTGGGGCGGCACCATCGAGGACAACTCTTTTGGTACCCACGAGTTTCTGAACCTCTGCGAGATGCTGGGCTGTGAGCCTTACATCAGCGGCAACGTCGGCTCGGGTACGGTGAAGGAGATGGCCCAGTGGGTGGAGTATATGACCAGCGACGGCGACACGCCAATGGCTCGTCTGCGTCGTCAGAACGGACGCGAGAAAGCCTGGCACGTGAAGTACTTCGGCATCGGCAACGAGGCCTGGGGCTGCGGTGGCAACATGACGCCGGAATACTACTCGGACGAGTTCCGCAAGTTCAACACCTATCTGCGCGACTATACGGGCAACAAGCTCTACCGCATCGGCAGCGGTGCCTCGGACTATGACTACAAATGGACGGAGGTGCTGATGGACAAGATTGGCGACCGCATGCAGGGTGTCTCCCTACATTATTATACTTGTTCGGGCTGGAGCGGATCGAAGGGCTCGGCTACGAAGTTCGACAACGACCAGTACTACTGGGCATTAGGAAAATGCCTGGAGATTGAAGAGGTCATCAAGAAGCACAAGGCCATCATGGACGAGAAAGACCCTCAGGGCAAGGTGGGCCTGCTCGTCGACGAGTGGGGCACTTGGTGGGACGAGGAGCCCGGCACCATCAGTGGTCACCTGTATCAGCAGAACGCCCTGCGCGATGCTTTCGTGGCATCCCTCTCGCTCAACGTCTTCCACAAGTACACCGATCGTGTAAAAATGGCGAACATTGCCCAGATAGTGAACGTGCTACAGTCGATGATCCTCACCGATCAGGAGGGTACGGGCCACATGGTGCTCACGCCCACCTATCACGTATTTAAGATGTACACGCCGTTCCAGGAGGCCACCTATCTGCCCGTCGACCTGCCTACGGAGACCATCCAGGTGAGCAAGGCCTACTTCAAGGAGAAGGAGGGTGCCCGCGATGCTGGCTACCGTCCTTGTCCCATGCTCTCGGCCTCGGCAGCAAAGACCGTTGACGGCAGCCTCGTACTGGCCATTACCAACGTGAGCCTCGACAAGGCACAGGTCATCGACTTCCAGCTCGACGGCTATCAGGCCAAGATTGTGAGCGGCGAGATACTCACCTCGAAGAAGGTTGATGACTTCAACGACTTCCAGCACCCTGAGGTGGTGGCACCCCAGCCTTTCAAAGACGCCAAGCTGAAGAAGAACACGCTCACCGTCCAGATGCCCGCCAAGTCCATCGTGGTGCTAAACATCAAGTAAGGTATTATTAATTATTGATATGTACAAAAAACTATTCATCGCAGCAGCCCTCACGACAGCCGGCATTCAAGTGAATGCACAGACTTTGGCTACCGACTATAAGGGCACGAGTAACAACAACCCCATTAGCGCCAACATCTTCTGTGCCGACCCCACGGCACTGGAGTACAACGGACGTCTGTATGTATATGGCTCTAACGACCATCAGCAGTTCATTAAGAATGGCAAGAAAGGCGAGAACAGCTATGGCGACATCAAGTCTATCGTGGTGTTCTCGACTGACGACATGGTGAACTGGACCTTCCACGGCACCATCGATGTGAAGAAACTCTGTTCAGGGTGGACAACGAATCCTTGGTATCAGGGCTTCGGGGTATCGTGGGCACCGTCAGTCACCTGGCGTCATAATGAGACCACTGACAAGGACGAGTTCTTCCTGTACTTCTGCAACAGCAGCCACGGTGTTGGTGTGCTGAAGGCGGAGTCGCCTATAGGTCCATGGAAATCGCCTCTTAACAAGCTACTGATTCATTACGACACTCCAGGTGCCAATGCGATGGGCACTAATGCCAATTTCGACCCGGGCGTAACCATTGACGACAACGGCGTAGGCTGGCTTTCTTTCGGTGGCCTTGGCCCGAGCACCATTATGCCAGAGGCTGCCCGCATAGTGAAACTGAAGCCCTCTATGACCGCAGTCGACGGTTCGGCTGTCAAGATCCACGCACCTTACCATTTCGAGGCCAACGAACTGAACGTCATCGACGGCAAGTATGTTTATACCTATTGCTCAAACTGGGCTAATCGCAGCGACGCCGAATGGAACGCCTACAAGCAGGAACACGGCATCACCGCATCGAAGCCTAATGCCTGCACCATGTGCTATATGGTTTCCGACAACCCATCAGACCCCGACTCTTGGGTGTACAAAGGCGTCTACGGACCTCATCCTGGGATGGGAACGAACAACAACCACTCACACCTGCAGAAGTTCCAGGGTAAATACTATCACATCTACCACGGAGCACCCTTGATGGAGAAATGGAGGTCTGCCGGTGTCATAGAGCAGAACTGCGGTATCTTCCGTTCCATCTGTGTGAACAAGGCAACAGTGAACGAGGGAACGCAGAAGATCAGTCAGGTCACGACGAACCTCACCGGTGCCACTGCCATTAAGAACATGAACCCCTACGAACTGCAGGAGGCCGAGACCATGGCCAGCTGTGGCGGTGTCGACTACGAGAACTATACCAATATCCAGAAGAACACCTCAGTCAGCACGTTGGGCAACGACGCATCGAAAAACCTGCAGGTGAAGATGGCTGCTGGCTCGTGGATACAGCAGCGCAACTTAGACTTCGGAACGACGGGTGCCTCGAAGTTTATGCTGCGCGCCAAGGGAACCGGTACGCTGGAGATACGCATTGGCAGGCCAGGTGCTGCAGCGTCGGCTACGGTAGAATTCTCGTCGACTACGATGGAAGACCACGTCGTCGAGCTTGATCCCTCACAGTTCACAGGAAACAAGAAGCTCGTTTATTTTGTTGTTACCGCTGCTACCAACGTCTACTTGGATGCCTGGCAGTTTACGGATGCAGGTGTCGATGGCATCAGCGAACTGAATAACAGCCAGCCGGTTATGCAGCAGAGCTACGACCTCTCTGGTCGTCGCCTGTCCAACTCCCGTCAGCATCGCGGCATCGTCGTCGAGCAGTATATCGACAAGAACGGTGTAAAGCACAGTCGCAAAAGCTTCTAACTATCCGAAACAATCGTCATCTGTTCTCTGTCGAATTAAAAGGGCTCCGCACATTCCTTCTGCGGAGCCCCTTGCATTTATTCAAACAATGGCTAATAGTATTTATTAACTCTGCAAACTTGCTAATACCAATAAAAAGCTGTATCTTTGCGCCACCTTACCAACTATATGTAATTACATCAAACAAATATGAAAAAAACCATTATTACTACACTGCTTGTCTTCGTCGCAATGACGATGACGGCACAAAAGGAGGTCGTGTGGGAGAAACCATCGGCCTTTATGGGAGCGTACAACTCCGAGTTTGAAATCACTAAGGTAGAGCTGACGAAGACAGAGACCGTGCTGCACATTATTGCCAACTACAGGCCTGGCAACTGGATTCGCTTCGACAAGAACTCGTTCCTGCTGACACCCGACGGACAGAGGTACGGCATCACGGGTGGCACGAAGACCAACGAGAAGGAGTCCGACCTGCAGCTCGACTCGCTCTTCTGGATGCCCGAAAGCGGAACGGCCAACCTGGCGCTCCACTTCAAGCCAGTGCCCCTTGACACCAAGGAGATGGACTTTTTAGAGAGCTATAACGAGAATGACTTCAAGTTCTGGAACATCAGCGACTCGAAAGTCAAGAAGGACGTAGTTGTTCCTAATGAATGGCAAAACGTGCAGTATGCCAAGGACGAGACCCTGCCCGTCGCCAAGATTAATAAAGGTGTAGCCACGATTAACGTGAAAATGCTGGGCTATAAACGTGGTATGAACCTGACATTCTATGTGGGCGGCTTCACACCGTTAGGTTCCAGAGAGCGCTTCGACAAGACGTTCCCCTTTGCCGACGATGGTACCGTAAAAGTGGAAATTCCCCTGTGGCTGACGCGCCAAGTGAATGTCGGCGTTCAGGGATTGGCATTTTCTGAAATCGTCATCGCCCCAGGTCAGGAGACCAACATACTGATGAAGATAACAAGTGATAACAAGCCGTTCGTCGCCTTCAAGGGCTTTATGGCTAAGACCAACATGGATATGGTCACAGCAGAAGAAGTATTTGGAGAGTCGTTTAACGATTTCAGTGTCTATCCGAAAGTAAAGGATTGTAAGACGAAGGAAGAACGCCTGCAGTGCCTGCAGGATATCTTCGACCAGCGCGTGGCTGCTGCTAAGAATGCGAAGTTCACTACTGCTGCGAAAGACCTGATCTGTATGGCAGCAGAGGAAGACTTCGTCAAATGGACGCGCAATTTTGCATTTAATTATAGCCAATTTGGGATAGATGACAACGGAACCGTATATTCCACTTATATGGGTCTACAAGAAAAGATAGAGAAGAACAAGGACCTGCTTACTCTTTCGGAAGAAGAACAGGCATACACCTGGAAGTATCTCAACGAGCCGGTATCGCCGTGCAGCTCGGTATTCTGGGATACTTCGTTGAGCTTATACGACAAGAAAGCCATAGAAAGGAGCCCCTATAACAACGAGCTGAAATGTGTGCAGGCCGTTATGAATACAGAGAATGAGGGCTTTGTGGACTATCTTCTCGAAACGATGAAATATGAGGACTGCAAGAACGTCATCCTTGAGTATCAGGCAGAGCAGAAGCGCATCGCTGACGAGCTGGCAAGCACACAGAGCGTGTTCTACCAGAAGCTCGACGACGTAGCCCCTGAAAAGATCCTGCAGACTATCCTCGACCGTTACAAGGGCAAGACGGTGCTCATCGACATCTGGGCCACGTGGTGCGGTCCCTGCCGTGCAGGCCATGAGGTGATGAAGCCGTGGAAGCAGGAACTCAAAGGCAAGAACGTACAATTTGTCTATATCACCTCGCCCACTTCGCCACTGAAAACATGGCAGGAGATGATCAAGGTCATCGATGGCGACCACTACTACTTGACAAAGGAACAGTATAGCTACATCCTTAACAAGTACGAGTCTGAGGGCATACCTACCTACGCCATCTACGATGCCCAAGGACAGCAGACCTTCAAGCACATAGGTTACCCCAACCTCGATGTCTTTAAGAATGAAATAGAGAAAACTTTAAAATAGAATAGCACATGAAAGAGAATCGTTTGTTTGCTGCAGCTCTGATTGCAGCGGGTATCATTTGTTTAGGTTGGTTCCTGAAGGCTGGCATAGACAACTTTGTCAACAAGGACCGACAAGTAACGGTAAAGGGACTGGCAGAGCGCGAGGTGCCTGCCGACAAGGTGACATGGAGCATCGGAACGAAGGTCACGGGCGACGACCTTCCCCAGCTCTATGAAGGCATCAACGTCCAGACGGCCAAGATCAAGAGTTTCCTGAAACAGCACGGACTCGACGATAAGGAGATTACCGTCAACCCGCCATCCATCAGCGACCTTGAGGCCCGTGAGTGGGGCGAGAACAACAGGAACTTCCGCTATATCGTCTCGACGACCATCACCGTTGCCACGAGCAAGGTAGAACAGGTGAACAAAGCCATCTTCAAGCAGGCTGAACTGCTGAAACAGGGCGTCGCTATAGAAGAGAGCCATGCCAATTACGAGTATGCCTCGTTCCAACAGATGAAGCCGGAGATGATGGCCGAGGCTATCAAGAACGCGCAAAAGACTGCCGAGCAGTTTGCCGAGGCCAGCAACGCCCGTCTGGGTGATATTAAGAATGCAGGCCAAGGCCAGTTCGAGATTGACGACCGCGACCAGAACACACCGTACATCAAGAAACTGCGCGTAGTGACCACCATCACCTACTCACTGAAGGACTAACCCGATAACCATGAAGAAACTAATATTATCAACCATAATACTCGCCTTGACCTGTATGGCTGGGGTTGCCCAGAGTGTGAAGACATGGAACGAGGTCGTTGTGGGATATAGCAACATCCAACACCTCCTCACAGTAAAAAAAGTATCGCTGTATGCCGATCGCACAGAGGTGGTGCTGTTCCTGAACTACCGCGCTGGGCAATGGATGAGCATTGCCAAGGAAACCTATCTGCAGGCAGGCGTCCAACAGTATCAGGTGAAGGATGCCACCATCATCAAGCTCGGCGAGCGATACACAATGCCGACAGATACGATGAGCTTTGTGCTGACCTTCGCCCCCGTGCCTCAAGACACTAAGAAGATGGACTTGATAGAGCCCAACGGCTGGATGGTGATGAACATGCGCAACATCGACTACGTGCCCGACGGTATCACCGACACCTACTGGCGCAACGAGGCCACGGGCGACTGGCTCATCGGCTTCGCGCCCCAGCACGTCATATATAATAATAAGGTATGGGACATCGCCAGTCAAAGTGAAAAGAAAGATGCCTATGTGCTGACGCTTGCTGGCGGTCCGACCATCAAGGTCGACAAAATGAAGAAGGGTAAGCGCGCCATCACCATCGGCAACGGGAAGCCCATCACTTGCAGCCCTATCACCACTGCAACCCTACCCGACTATCCCACAAAGGACTTGCGCACGGGTTTTGTAGACAACGGCTATCAGGCCAACGACAGTGTGACGATTATCGGATGGCTGAAGGACATGCCCGAGCAGGCATGGAAGCGAGGCCGCGAGTTTGAGGTCAATATCGATAATATTTTCTTGGATGACCAGCAAAAGTTCTATGCCAACATGGACTCGCTGGGACGTTTCACCATGCGCATCCCTGTCGTCAATACTTCTCAGGCCTACCTCGATTTGGGACGCTCGTCGGCTGATGCTGTTCTCGAACCTGGCAAGACCTATTTCTTCCTCAACGACTTCAAAATGGGGCAGAAGCTCATGATGGGCGACGACGTGCGCATGCAGAACGAACTGCTGGCCTACCCCGACAAATGGAACTATGCGCGTATTGAGGAAAACTCAGACGCGATGCAGTTCAAGGCCCAAATGGACAGCATCTGCAACGCGATGAGGGCTACACTGGATGAGCACATCGCCCTGCGTCCCAACCTCTCACAACGTTATATCGACTATATCAAGGGCTGCTACATAGCAGGACAGGGCGAATCGATGATGCAGGCCCGCTACGACCTGAAGCGCCAGCTGCCTAAGGAGTATATGGATTTTGTGACCACCGAGCTATGGCAGAAAGCATCTAAACCCTACTCCCTCCAGCGGCCTTTCACCACCTTCATGCGTGACTATGTTGACCACATGTCTCAGAAGGATTATGCCGTCCCTGCCGGCAGATATACCATCTATGTCAGCGACGGTCTCTTCTCGTCGGTACTCCGTAAGAATAGGAATGAGGGCAAAATCAGTATTACTGACAAAGAGCTGGCTCTGTTCGACCGCTATGCCGAAAGCTATAAAGCATTCCTGACCGCTCAGTTCAAGGAGCGTGCGGAACTTGTGAAGGCTGGCACTGTGAGCGCCGATGATTTTTTCAATATCGACAGCGTGGCCGCGCAGCAGTTCAACCAGCAAGACTTTGTGATGCAGCGCAATGCCCTATTTGAGCGCGAAGACGTGGCGAAGGTGCTGCAAGAAGAGGCACCGCTCTTCGAGTTCTATAAAATCATAAAAGTGTTTGACACTCAAGGTGCCGACCCGACGCTGAAGGAAATTGCGCTGGCACACCATTTCTACAGACAGATCGACCAGACGCGCAAGCCGCTCGCTCCTGCCATGAAGGACTTCTTCGAGCAAGAGGTGAAGCTGCCCGCCGCCCTTGCCGTCGTGAACACGATTAACGACAAGTACCTCGCCCTTGAGCGTCAGGACTTCGCCAATGCCGCCAGCCTGCGCCCGTCGTCTGACGTGGAGGGCATGAGCGATGGCGAGAAGATATTCCGCAAGATCATCGAGCCGTATAAGGGACGTATCATCTATCTCGACATCTGGGGAACCTGGTGCGGACCGTGCAAGCGCAACCTGAAGGAGTCGTGGAAGGTGAAGGAAGCCCTGAAGGACTACGATATCGTGTATCTATATTTGGCTAACCGCAGCAGCGACGAGTCGTGGAAGAACGTCATCAAAGAGTACAATCTGACAGGCGAGAACTGCATCCACTACAATCTGCCCGAAGACCAGCAGGCCGCCGTCGAGCACTACGTCGGCATCAGCGGCTACCCTACCTACAAGCTTATCGACAAGGAGGGAAACATCCACGACCTGCATTGGCTGCACCACGAAGATCTGGACAGCTTCAAGGACACCATCGACAAATTGAACAAATATGACCATTAAAAGGATATCTTGCCTTGCCTTTATGGCACTTATGGCCATTCATGGTAATACAGCAGAGAACAACCATCCTTTAGAAGTCAAGGAACTCAAACTGAGCAATGGCCTGACCGTGTGGCTCAACGAAGACCACGCGCAGCCAAAGGTCTACGGAGCGCTTGTGGTGAAAGCCGGGGCAAAGGACTGCCCCAACACGGGTATCGCCCACTACTTAGAGCATGTGCTGTTCAAGGGAACGCAGCGCATCGGCACCATCGACTACGCTGCAGAAAAGGTGTGGCTCGACTCCATCTCGATGAAATACAACGAGCTGTCGCAGACAAAGGACGCCGGGCAGCGCCTCGCCATCCAGCGCGACATCAGCCGGCTGAGCCAGCGGGCGGCCGACTACGCCATTCCCAATGAATTCAACCGGCTTATCACTAAGTACGGTGGGTCGGCGCTGAACGCCTCTACATCGTATGACGTGACGCAGTACTACAACACCTTCTCACCGCAATTCCTCGAACAGTGGTGCGAGCTGAACTCCGAGCGCATGCTGGATCCCGTGTTCCGCCTGTTCCAAGGAGAACTGGAGACGGTCTATGAGGAGAAGAACCGCGCTGCCGACGACATCGCGACTGCAGCCGTCGAGCGCGTCATGGCAAAGGCCTTCGAGGGGCATCCCTACCAGTATCCCATCATCGGAAGCACGGAGAGCCTGAAGAACCCACGTCTCTCGGACATGGAAGATTTCTTCCGAAAGTATTATGTGGCCGGCAACATGGGCCTCATACTGAGCGGCGACTTCAGTGCCGACAGCATCCACCCCCTTCTGGAACGCACCTTCGGGCGTCTACCCAAAGGCAAAGCCCCCATCCGGCCAAACACCCAAGCAACCAGCACTACTGTGCCCGTCGGTTCCCCCGACGGGAATAATTCCCACCCCCTCAAGCCCTTCAACGGCGAGACCCTCGACATCAAACTCAACATCCCCCTGATGAAGGCCGTAGGCCTACTGTTCCGCGGCCCGCTCTCCACCGACAAGGACTACCGCGCTCTGCAGCTGGCCATGCGTCTGCTGTCGAACGACAACGAGACGGGCATGCTCGACTCCCTGCGCACGGCGCACAAGGTGATGTTCGCCCTCAGCGAGAATTTTTCCCTCAACGAGGCGGGAGTTGTCGGTCTGCTGGTCATTCCGAAAATTCCCTTCGGCAGCAAGAAGAAGGCCGAGCGACTCTGCTGGCAGCAGATAGACCGCGTAAAAGCGGGTGACTTCACCGACGAGAAACTGACGGAACTGAAGCAGGTCATGCTGCGCGATATAGAGGACGAATTAGAGACGGTGACCGACCGCGCACAGCTCATGGCCGAGGTCTATTCCCAAGGTCGTACCTGGGACGACTACCTGAAGGAGGTGAAGGCCATCAACACCATCACCAAGGCCGATGTCGTAGCTGCAGCCCGCCGCTACCTGCTCGCCGACCATTACCTGCGAGGCGTGAAGCGTTTCGGCTCCTATCCGAAGGACAAGGTGTCGCAGCCCAACTACAAGCCCGTCGTGCCAAAGCATGCCCGCGAGCAGTCGGCATACGCCAAGGAACTGGAAAAACGGCCCAGTGTAGGGACTGGCACCGTACCAGCCCGTTACCCCCGCCTCATAGACCTGGAGCACGACGCGGAAATCACGCCGCTCACGGAGCCTACCAGGAGCGCGGGCGACCTCGCCCGCAAAGCCAATAGTGCAGGCGAGGACGCCTGCTCTCCCCGCATAACCTTATATAAGGTAACGAACCCCGTCAACGACCTCTTCTCGCTCTCACTGAAATGGCAGAAGGGCCAGCGCGACGAACCGCGGCTGGAACTTGTCGAGCCATACTTGACGGAACTGGGTACCGACTCGCTGACGAAGCACCAACTGGGCGAGGCATGGCAGCGTCTGGGTACAACGATAGAGACGACGCTGACAGACCGCTACCTCATGCTGACCATCACGGGCTTTGAGCGCAACCTCGCCCCGTCGCTCCGTCTGCTCAGTCATTTCCTCACCCGGCTAAAGCCCGACGAGAAGGCCACTGAGGAACTGGTCGACGAGTACCGCATGAATCACAAGCAACTGGACCGCACCAATGCGTCGGTTCACCAGATGGTCATCGAAAAACTCCTGAAGGGCGACCGTTCCTCCTATCTGCAGCGGCCTACGGTGGCTGAAGCAAAGAAAATGACGGGCGAGCAGTTGCTGCGACTCTTCGACGATGTCAGGCAGTACGACTGCTCAGTGCTCTACAGCGGCACTCGCTCCTCGCAAGAGATAGCCAACCTCTGTCATACCTACCTGTCGCCCTTTGCTGCGACCATGTCGCAGCCCGACAATGCTATCCGCCTACAGGAATACACCGAGCCGCTGGTCTACATTTACGACATGCCCGACAGCCGCCAGACGCTTATCGGCACCTACTGCACGATCAAGCCCTCGCTCACCGACAAGGAGGAAGCACAGCTACGACTCTGGAGCCAGTACATGGGCGGCGGCATGTCGTCGCTGCTGTTTCAGGAAATACGCGAGTATCGTGCTATGGCCTACTCCACCAGCGGTCAGGACATCACGCCGAACCGTGCCCGCCATAGCGACTACCCCTCGGGAATCATCGCCTATCTCGGCACACAGGGCGACAAGACCATGCAGGCACTTGCCGTGCTCGACTCGCTGATGAGCCAAATGCCCACAAACGACCAGAACGTCGCCGCCGCCAAGCAAGAGATTCTGAACAACATCAACAATAGCTATCCCTCGTTCCGAAAACTTGCTAACTTCGTCTCCACTTACCGAATGAATGGCTATCGGGAAGACCCGCGTGCATCCATTTCCCGCCTGGTACCCACGCTGACCGCCGCCGACATGACCAACTTCTACCGCGCCAACATTCAGCAGCAGCCTCGCATCTACTATATCATCGGCAACAAGAAACAGCTCGACCTGCAGCAACTCTCAACCTACGGCAGAATCGTCATGCTGAAGAAGGAAGATGTCATGAGGTAATGGGTGAGATAATCCAATGGACTATGCGAAAACGCAGATGAAAAATTTTGAGGTGCGGCTGAAACCGACAACCTTTGGACGCGAGCTTCATCACCAACGGAGTCTGTTTCATGATACAAACTCGTCGACTTTGTTAGACAAACTCGTCGACTTTGTTGAACAAACTCGTCGACTTTGTTTCTCAAAACAGTATTAATCACGACGGGTCTACGTCGTAGTAGACCTGGAGCGAGGCATAGCGCTTGTCTGTCAGCATTTGCTGGGAGGCAAGCGCTAAATATTGGCGCACCTTCGCGAGATCGATCCCGTTTTCAAGCTTCAAGACGAGCTTGCGGATGCTGAGCGATTTTACGCGGGAAACGGCGGGCTTGTCGGGACCGAGAACCCGGCTGCCAAACCACTGACGCAGACGTGAGCCAAGCTCGATGCCAGCCGTGTTGACCACATCGTCCTTCTGGTGTTTAAGGTAGACATAGATCAGCCGGTAGTAAGGCGGGTAGCGGAACTGCTGCCGCTCGGCAATGAGGCTACGGTAGAAGGCCTGGTAGTCGTTGCGCACCACCTGATGGATGACAGGCAGGTCGGGCTGCCGCGTCTGTAGGATGACGAGTCCTCGTCTGCCCTTCCGTCCTGCCCGGCCACTGACCTGAGCCATCATCATAAAGGCATGCTCGTAGGCACGGAAGTCGGGATAGTTGAGCATCGAGTCGGCACTGAGTATGCCAACGACACTGACACGGTCGAAGTCGAGGCCCTTGGAGATCATCTGCGTACCGATAAGCAGGTTGGTTCGCCCAGAAGAGAAGTCGCTGATGATGCGCTCGTAGGCTCCCTGACTACGAGTAGTGTCAAGGTCCATACGGCTGATGCGCGCATCGGGGAAGATGTCGCGCACCTGGTCCTCGATTTTCTCCGTGCCGTAGCCGCGACCCTTCAGGTCCTTGCTGCCGCAGGCTGGACAGACGGTGGGAATCTGATAGGTGAAGCCACAATAATGACAGGTAAGCGTGTTGGTGGTCTTGTGCAGCGTCAGCGACACGTCGCAATGCTGGCAGCGGGGCACCCATCCGCATTGATGACACTCAACCATTGGTGCCCATCCGCGCCGGTTCTGGAAGAGGATGGCCTGCTCACCACGGTCGAGGGCTTCGCGAACGCGTGACAACAGGAGAGGTGAGAACGGTCCTCGCATCATCTTGCGACGCTGGAGGTCCTTGGTGTCGACAATCTGTATCTCGGGCAACTCGATATCCTGATAGCGTGTGGTCAGCTCCACCAGTCCGTATTTGCCTGTGCGGGCATTGTAGTAGGTTTCGATAGAAGGTGTGGCGGTACCGAGGAGGACCTTAGGTTCCAGTGTAGAGTGTAGAGTTGAGAGTGTAGAGTTTGCTACCGCTGTCAGTTTTGGTGCGGTAGCAAACTCTACACTCTCAACTCTACACTCTGTTCTTACGAGCGAAGCAAGCATGATGGCCACTGATCGGGCATGGTAGCGGGGCATGGGGTCCTGCTGCTTGAAGGAAGTCTCGTGTTCCTCGTCGACGATGACAAGACCAAGACGCTGGAAAGGCAGGAACACTGCCGAACGGGCACCGAGAATGACGTCGTAGGGACAGGCCGAAAGCTGCTTCTGCCAAATCTCCACGCGCTCGGCATCGCTGTACTTCGAATGATAGATGCCAAGCCGGTTGCCAAACACACGGCGCAACCGCTCCATCATCTGCACGGTGAGCGCAATCTCAGGCAGGAGGTAGAGCACCTGACGGTGTTGATCTATTTCTCGCTGTATGAGGTGGATGTATATCTCGGTCTTGCCGCTCGAAGTGACACCATGAAGCAGGGTGACGGGATGCTTCAAGAACGAAAAGAGAATCTGGTTGTAGGCCTCCTGTTGCGCCTCGCTAAGCTTTTTGATAAGCTCGGGATGGGGCTCTCCGACATGGTTCAGACGGCCCACCTCGACCTCGTAGGTCTCTAACAAGCCTCGCTTCACGAGCTGGCCCAGGATGGGCAGCGTGGTGCCGCTGTAGTTAAGGAGCTCGTCGCGGGAGACCTCGACTAGTTTAGAGTGTAGAGTGTAGAGTGTAGAGTTTGCTACCGCATCAGGTATTGACGAAACAGGCGCGGTAGCAAACTCTACACTCTGCACTCTACACTCTACACTCTCCGAAGTCCGCTCTCCACTAAAAGCAACATCCCATCCCGACAGTTGCAGGTAGGCCGTGAACACCTGCAACTGCTTGTCGGCTCGACGCAACACGTCAAGAGCGACATGCAATGCCTGCTCACTCTGAAACTTTGGTGTCAGACGGATATAGGTCTCGGTCTTTGGCCGATAGCCTTCCTCGGCCTTCAGTCCGGCAGGCAAGGCAGCCTTGTAGACCTCGCCGATAGGCGACATGTAGTAGTCGGCTATCCACGACCAGAGCCGATACTGCTGCGGTAGCAATATCGGCTCCTTATCCATGAGCTGGAGGATATCTTTTACCTGATAGCCTTCAGGCTTAGTGTTGTGAATCTTCGCGATGACGCCCACGTACTGCTTGCTGCGCCCAAAGGGCACCAGCACACGGATGCCCGCCTTCACCCCAGGTTCTAAAGCAGCGGGAACACTGTAGGTGAAGAGGCCGTCGAGCGGCAGGGGAAGTATAATGTCGGCATACACGCTAAATCAGAAGTAGTAGCATGCCGAGATAGTCCATGCCTTGGCTTTCGTTTCGTCGTTGGTAGTTGCAGTCTTTACAGCATCCTTGAATGAAGCGTCAGCTGTTTTGCCCATAGCGATATTATAGGTGAAGCCTACTTCAAAATGGTCAGAGAGATAGAGTCCGGCTCCCAGGTTGACGCTGAACGACGATTTCTTCAGTTGGAACGTACGCTCGTAGTTATCCTTGTCCTTCCATTTGAACTCATCGTCACCGATATTGAATCCAAACTGAGGTCCAGCAGCCACATAGATACCTGCTGCATCGCCCAGTCCAAGGTTCAGTCGGGCATTGATGGGAACGAGAATGCTCTTCTGCTGGATTTTCTCATCATTCACCTTCGTCTCCCTTTGATCGTAAAGGCCAGCAATGTCGACACCCAGCCCCGTGATGGGTAGGTCGATCCTGATAACGGGACCAGCGAACCAACCGAAGCGGTTCTCAGCATCAAACACACTCTCGTCGAATTTCATCTCGGTGTTATTCAATCCACCCTTCACACCAAATTTCACGCCCTGTGCACTGGCGGGCATCACAGCAGTAACAGCCATGACAACCATCAAAACGAAAAACTTCTTCATAGACTTGCTTATTTAATCATTCGGATTTACACTATTGCTTCAGTCCTTTGCACACTGAGATCAGTGCCGCTGGCGACGCACAGACATAGCACCCGACGACGATGACGACGACTTCGGTTTGCTGCTTCTCGAACGCGATGCTTTCTCAGTCTTGGTCTTCGGTGTGCTGGTGCGCTGTTTCTTCTCAGTCTTGGCAGCCTTCTTCGGATCGAGAGAGGCAATACTGTCGAGCGAGTCGCGCTTCTGCTTGTCGCCGAAGATATTGTTGCGGAAAGCTTCCAGCTCGGCCTCAATACGACGCTGCTCTGCCGAATACTTCGCGGTGTCGCCATTGGCAATCTGTGCCAGGGTCTTACCCAGACGATTAGCGGTCTTGTAGATCTTTCCCTTATACTTGTTCAGCGTGAAGTAATCGTCGAGATTCATGATGGCGGCATCGTTGATGTCGCTGGTCTTGATGGTCTGACGGCTCAGGAATGGCTCCACGTCGCTGTATTTCACCCAGAACAACGGATATTTCGAAGCATCACCGCCAAAGTCATCCTCGCGCAGCATCACAGGACAGAAAGCCTGTGGCTTGATGTGGAACGTAGTGTTGGCCTGGTCGTAATAGGCACTCTCCTTGAGATAGTACATCCTTACCTCGGCCGAGGGGATGTCGCTATTGTCGACTTTCAACTTACCGTCGGCCTCTTCATAGAAGATATGATAGTTGTCGAGTATGGTTTTCATCTCGACCTTTGCCGAAGCCTCGAGCACCTCGTTACCATCGAGCCGGTACTCATAGACAGGAATGTAGCCGTTCAGGGCGAGCTTGAACACATAGGTAAAGAGGTTCATCTGCTTGCCGATGGGCTCCACGGGGTCGTAGAGTCCGGCATTCTCTTCCTCGCTGAGGTCGATTTCGCGGTAGATGTCGCGACGCCACACCACGTCCTCGGGCATTTCGACAGCCGTGGGGTACATGATACGCATGCGCTCAGTCATGCCTCCCTGCGCAGTCTGCTGCTTCTGCTGCTTCTGCTGGGTCTCTGCCTTTTGCTGGCTGCGTCGCTGCTTGGGCTGAGCGACAGCCGCGGCAATTAAAAAATTAAAAAATGCAAATATTAAAAAGCTTCGTTTCATCATGTCTCAATCCTATAATTTTTATAATTTCCTAATTTTTTAATTACTTGACGATGATTTCCATGGCACCGGGCAGGGTACGCTCGATGCCGTCGGGACCGATGGCCTTCACACGTGAGATGTAGAAGCGACGGTTACGCGTCAGCTTGCGGAACGACTCCTTCTGACGGGCCGAGAACTTCGAGCCTTCGCCCACCATCGGGATGGCGTTACCCATGTTGTCGTAGAACACGGTCTCGAACGAAACCACACGGAATGCAATGTCGAGGATGCCGTCATCGATAGCGGCACCGATACCATCGATATTCATCAGACTGGCCTTAGCCATGCCACCGCCTTTGAAACGGTTGGGATTGCCTTTCTCGTCCTGCATGTCGATAAATGGCGTAGGATCGGGCAGCTTACGTACACGGAAGGGGAACGAGCCCATTGTCTGTGAGCGGCCTGTATTCGTCGACGTCACGGTAATAATGGCATCCTGTCCAATCTTTGCCGGACGGGCAATGTACTTACCGGGGCCTACAGCCTGCAGCGTACCGTTGGTCATCGTGGCCTGCACCTTGTTCAGGGGCACGCCGGGCACCGACACGCTGATGGGGTTGTTGTAACCGGCATAGAGCATACGGGTAAGGTCGGCCGAGACGGTAGCCGAGGGTTCCACAACGGTGTACTTCTGCGAGAAGTCACGACGCAGCTTGTCACCGTTGCCGTTGACGGTCTCGATATATCCGTTCAGGGTGAAGTCGCCCGTTCGTCCGCAAACAATCTCGTAGGTATTGTCGCGTAATGTCATCTTCTTCCCGCCGATATAGATGTCGGGCACCTGCGTAGTATCGACGGCAGCCATCACTATCTTGGCCGAGAACTTATCGCCTTGTACAATGGTCTGCGAGTTGGGAATGACGAAGGCTTCGAGAAGGTTCACGCGGATATCCTTCACGTCGATGTTCTGCACCAGCGTGTGCAACACTTCCTTCTCAGCGTTGCGCACGTCGCCCTGTAGCTTCGACAGGATGGTCACCGCAGCAATGGCGGGCATCGACTCAAACTGTGCTTCCTGCCAGTTCTTGCCCTCCAAACGGGCCTTACGGGGCACATCAGTAGTCAGGTCGATGGCAATGCTACGCTGCTTGGCCGTGTCGGGAATCATCTTCAGTATGCGGTCACGATAGCTATCGATGGCCAGTTTCAGGGCTTCGCCCTTGCCACGACCGGGAGCCAGCATCACCTGATTGCTTGCCTCAAGGTCTTCCTGGCCTATCAGACTGTCGGGGTTGGCACCCTCGCCATCGGCTTCATAGGCAATGGCCAGCTTCAGCTCGGCGGCAAAGTCGTAGAGCGAGTCGCTCATCTGCTTCACCTGCATGGCTTTGTCGTACCATTCCTTTACCTTCTGCGGATTGGCCTTCATCTGCTGCTCGAAAGCCTCATAGATGGCCAGGTTATCTTTCATCGAGTTCTCCGTTGTCCTACCGATACTTTCGCCCACGATGAGGAAGCCGTTGAGCACCTCGTTCGAGACGTTCAGAGCCAGCATAGCCATCAACACCACATACATGAGGTTGATCATCTTCTGGCGCGGAGATACGGGTCTTTTCTTAATTGCCATAGCTTCTAATGGGTCTTATGGGGCTTATAGGGCTTACTGGGCCAGTGGGCCTTTCGGCATATTGACCGTCATGGCTTCAATCATGCGGGCATAAATGCGGTTCAGCTCGGCAATCTGGTCGGCCATCTTGCGTGTCTGGTCGTTAATCTGGTCAATGGTGCCAATCTGCTGGCTGGCACCCTTCAGCTGCATCTCGTAGATCTTGCAGATGCCGGTAAGCGTGCGGTTCAGGTTCTCCATCTCTTCGCTGTCGCGCGACAGGCGCTCACTCTGCTCAGCCACCTTATGCAACATCTCGGTCAGGTTCTTCAGTTCGTCGACATAGTTGTTGGTAGCATCCTCGAGGTCGGGATTCATCTTCGGCAGCTCAGGCATGCTCACACCGCCCGACATGGCAGCCACCGACGTGGCCACGTTGGCAATAGCCTCAGTGTCAACAGGAGTAGTACCCAACTCGTCGCTGGCTTCGCCTTGCGGTGCTGAGCCCGCAGTACCGCCACCGCCAAAGATGATGGTGCCGCCACCGCCACCTCCAATGATAGTTGTACCTCCACCGCCTCCGGCAGCAACGACCTGTTCACCTTGTTCTGCAAGCGGTGAATCTGTTGCTACGCCAAAGCCTCCGCCAATGACTGCCGGTCCTACGGCAGCGGCCGTCTTGGCGGCCTCTCCCTCGTCGTCGAGCATCACGTGCGTAGGCAGTTCCTTACCGTCCTCGGTCTTATCGAACGGACGGTCGAAGCCGGCAATGAAGAACACGAACACCTCAGTACCCATGCCGAGGAACAGCCAGAAGTTGGCACCTGGCAGGTGGGTCAGCTTGAAAAGAGCACCGAGAATCACAATCGAAGCACCCCAGCTGTAGGCGTAGTTCATAAACGTCTGTCCGGGTACGCTGTCGAGCCACTTCTGCAAGCGGTAGATGATATTGAATTTACTATACTGTGTCATCGCTATATGTCGCTTATTGATAATTTAATTGGATAAGTAGCACCGCCAAAACGATGGCAGGCTTCACCTTATGTTACTTATTTCTTTTTTGATGGCTTCACCGGCTTGACTTTCTCGCTGGTAGTATTGGCCAGACTGCGCACGCAACGGAAGCCGATATACGACCGCGGCTGGTTCTGGTACTCGCTCGAACGCCATGCTGACCGGATATAGCTCTCGGGATCTTTCCACGAGCCACCACGCACACTCTTCTTTTTCAAGCGGTAGGGGTCTTCCTTGGCAGCATTGTAGCTGAGCTGCGGGTTTAGGTCGTTCATGGCATCGACACCGGCTTCGGTGAAGATGGTCGATGTCCATTCGGCAACATTGCCTGCCATATCATAAAGGCCGTTGGAGTTGGCCGAATAGATTCCCACCTTGCTCGTTATCAAGTTTCCGTCCTTGGTATAGTTACCGTTGTCGGGTTTAAAGTTGGCATAGAAACATCCTTTTCCCGTAGCCACGTCGACATTATCCCATGGGAACTCGTTCTGGTCCTTGCCACGGGCGGCATACTCCCATTCAGCCTCTGTGGGCAGGCGGTAGCGCTGCACATAGCGGGCTGCAGGTCCAAGTCCCTTAAGCAAGAAATCGGTACGCCAGGCACAGAAGGCGTTGGCCTGTTCCCAAGTAACACCCACTACGGGATACTCGTTATAGGCTGGATTAGAGAAATAGTTGCGCATATACACCTCGTTGTCGGCATTGGGGAAGTCGTTGACCCAGCATGTCGTATCGGGATATATATTAATAATGTACGTGTTAAGGAAATCCCAGGGACCCGAGAGTGGACGGTTGATGGTCTGACGCACAATGCGGCCCTCGTCATCGATGTAGGCCGTGTCTTTCGAAATCATCACCTTCTCATTGGGGTCTATCTGTATGTCGGTGTTCAGGTTGCGCTCCTCGGGATTGAGCCTGTTGCGGCGCAAGGCGGCAGCAGTATAGTCGAAAACCTCGTAGCGATAGTTCATCTGACTATAGTCCAGCATCTTCTCGCCCGTGACAGGATTGGTCACATAGACGCTCTCCATGGCTCTCTGCTCGTCCTCATTGGGCTTACGGGGCAGTGCCTTCTTCCAGTTTAAATGGGGAGTAACGGGGTCGCCGTTCTTGTCTTCCTCGATCTTGTAGGTCTCGTCACCGCCATAGTTTGGATCGGCCAGACGCTCACGGATGATACTGTCGCGCACCCAAAAGACAAACTGGCGATACTCCGAGTTGGTAATCTCAGTATCGTCCATCCAGAAACCGTCGACCGATATGCTCCGATTAGGCGTCTGCTTACCCCAGAGAGAGTCGGTCTCTGTGATGCCCATGTCAAGATGACCTCGCTTGACGAGTATCATGCCATAGGGTTCAGGCTCAGCGAATGCACGGCTGCTGGCACCTGTCAGTTCACCGCCGTCGGCAGTACTTGACTTGCTGCCAAGACAACCTGTCAGGAAAAGTAAAAAGGCAAGAAGATAAAAGGGTAAAAACCATTTTACCATTGCCTTCAACCTTGAACATGAAAAACTACTCTTCATCATATTTTTATTCTTTTTCTTTTTCACCTTTTTTACCTTTTTACTTTCAAAGGATTCTTACGCTCTGATGCCGGTTGCGTCCTTTCTTGAAAAGGTTTACATCGGTCTGATAGCCCACGAAGAGCTCATGCGAACCATTGCCCAGATTAATGGCCGAGGTGTAGATCTCGTAGCTATAGCCCAGCATGATGCCTTGGAACAGGCCTCCGAGCATCACCGTCACTGAGTTGGTGGGACTGTAGCCCAGTCCTGCATACATTACTTTCTGTTCGTGTGTGTACTTCAACCGGGCACTCACGTCGGCACGATAACCCGTCCCGTCAGTACGTCCGAGCACTGAGGGATGTATTGTAAGAAACGGATTTCTTAGCCGAATATTGCATCCGGCAGTGAAATAATACGCCTGAGTGAGGCTCAATTCGTTGGTTTCGCCTAATTCAATGGTTGGAGCAGTGATGTGCTGAACCGAAAAACCGGCATACCAATTGCGGTGCTGATAGTACACGCCTGCAGCTACATCGAGCGCCGTTCCCGTAACTTCCGAAGTGGCAAAAGCGGGATCGCTGCCTTCGTCAGTGTCAACACCCGACCCGTTGAAATTCTCGCTCAGCATGCCCGGCTGTACACCGACGGCCAGCTGACCGCCCATCAGCTTCAGCCGATAGGCATATTGCAACGATATCTTGCGGTGTGAGAACAAGCCTATCTGGTCGTTCAGGAACTGCAGACCCGCACCGTTGTATGCTCCGGCAAAATAGAAAGGTATGTCGGCCCCGGCATACATCGTGCGTGGATTGTGTTCGAATCCCGTCATCGTCATGTTATAGCCCACGGCAACATTCATTTTCTGCTGTTTGCCCACGGCGGCAGGATTAAAACTTGGTTCCATCGCCCAGTAATGACTGAACGACGGATCATACTGCGCCAGCACCCCAACATGGACTGCCAGCAGCAGTGCTAACGTGAAAAGAATACGTCTGAACACCTTTTTATAACGCGAAACAGCCCACATTATTATGTTATCAGACGACTTATTTCGCGCCATCGGCATCGGTATCCATTGCCTGCGACGCATCGGCAGCGATGGCTTTCTGGTAGCATTCGCGGCATAATGGCTCATACTCGCCCGTCTCTCCCAGCAGCACACGCCGGTCGCTGGCCACCTTGCGATGGCTAACGTAGGCCAGCGAGCCGCACTTGACACAGATAGCATGAACCTTCGTCACATCGTCGGCAATGGCACAGAGGGCAGGCATCGGCCCAAAGGGTACGCCACGGAAATCCATATCTAATCCAGCCACTATCACACGCACGCCACGGTTGGCCAGCTCGTTACACACATCGACCAGTCCGTTGTCAAAAAACTGGGCCTCGTCAATACCCACCACATCAATGTCGCTCGACAACAACAGAATGCTGGCCGACGAGTCGAGAGGTGTCGACGGGATGTGGGTCTGGTCATGGCTGACCACATCGTCTTCGGAATAACGTGTGTCAATGGCGGGCTTGAATATCTCTACGCGCTGACGGGCAAACTGCGCACGCCGCATGCGCCGTATCAGTTCCTCGGTTTTTCCCGAGAACATCGAGCCGCACACCACTTCTATTCGTCCGGGGCGGTGTGCCTCCCCTGTAAGGTTTGTAGTCATATTTTTCGATAAATGTACTGCAAAATTACAAATACGTTTTAAAAATTGCAAAGAAATAGGCTGTTTTTTTGACGATAAAGAATTTTTAACTATATTTGCCCACCAAAATGGGAACACTCTATATTGTACCCACTCCGGTGGGCAACATGGAAGATATGACGCTACGCGCCATCCGCACGCTCAAAGAGGCTGACCTGGTGCTGGCAGAGGACACCCGGACATCGGGCATCCTGCTGAAGTATTTCGACATTCGGAACCATCTGATGTCGCATCACAAGTTCAACGAGCACGGCACCTCGGCAGCTGTCGTCGAACGGTTGTTGGCAGGCCAGAACGTGGCGCTCATCAGCGACGCTGGCACACCGGGCATCAGCGACCCGGGCTTCTTCCTGGTACGCGAGGCCGTTAAGGCCGGCATTGAGGTGCAGACCTTGCCGGGAGCCACGGCTTTCGTTCCGGCTCTTGTGAGTAGCGGACTGCCCTGCGACCGCTTCTGCTTCGAAGGCTTCCTGCCTCAGAAGAAAGGACGCCAGTCGCGCATCGAGGCACTACGCGACGAGCAGCGCACCATCATCTTCTACGAATCACCCTATCGGGTGGTGAAGCTACTGGAACAGCTGGCTCAGGTATTCGGCAGCGAAAGACAGGCAAGCGTATGTCGTGAGATTTCGAAGGTGCACGAAGAGAGTGTTCGCGGCACGTTAAGTGAACTGACTGCCCATTTCAAGGAGCATGAGCCAAAAGGCGAGATTGTCGTCGTCGTGGCAGGAAACAATGAAAAAGAACCAAAAGACAAAACTCAGATAATATGAAAAAGATTCTATTCTTCGGCCTCTGCCTCATGGCAATGGCATCGTGTCAGCAAGACAACAAGCAGGCACAACAGCTGGCACTGAACCAGCAGCGTGATTCACTCGACAAAATCATTGCCCAGAAAGACAATGAAATCAACGACATCATTGGAACCCTGAACGATATTGAAGAAGGATTCCGCGAGATTAGCGAAGCAGAAGGCCGCGTGGCCGTGGCTAAACGCGGCGAAGGTGCCAGTTCGGCTGCACGCATTCGCGAGAACATGCAGTTCATCCAAAGCACCATGCAGCAGAACCGCGAACTCATTGGCAAACTGCGCCAGAAGCTGCGCGAGAGCACCATCAACACCGAACAGCTGAAGCGCACCATTGACAACCTCACCGCACAGTTGGAAGAGAAGAACGCCGAGCTTCAGAAGCTGCGTGCCGAGCTTGATGCCAAAGACATCCACATCTCCGAGCTCGACGAGCAGATTGCCAATCTCAACGACAACGTTGCCAACTTGCAAGACGAGGGACAGCGTAAGGACCAGACCATCTCGACACAGGACAAGGAACTGCATACCGCATGGTTCGTCTATGGCACCAAGAAAGAACTGAAAGAACAGAACATCCTGTCGAAAGGCGAAGTGCTGCAACAGAACTTCAACAAGGAGTACTTCACCAAGATCGACATACGTGTGGACAAGGAAATCAAGCTCTACTCACGTTCTGCCGAGGTTCTTACAGCCCACCCGCTGAGCAGCTACACACTGGAGCGCGATGCCAACAAGCAGTACGTGCTGCGCATCACCAACCCACAGCAATTCTGGAGCACCAGCAAATACCTGGTGGTTGTGGTGAAATAAAAAATAGGGCGTCCAATTTGACGTACCTTAATAAGCTTAAAAGATATTACAGACCCCACCCCTTACCCCTCCCCTTGAAGGGAGGGGAGTAGCTTCCGCCTCCCTCAGCAGATGGAACTCCGTAGGCACTCCCCTCCCTTCAAGGGGAGGGGTAAGGGGTGGGGTCTGCATCTTTATAAACATCGAAAAAACGGAAGCAACAAATTGGCAGCCTACTTCGGCAACGCTTAAGCACTACTTCGGCAATGCTTAAGCACTACTTCGGCAAGCGAAACATATTTGACTGAAGAACAAAGTCGACGAGTTTGTCTAACAAAGTCGACGAGTTTGTTCAACAAAGTCGACGAGTTTGTCTAACAAAGTCGACGAGTTTGTTCCTCAAAGGAGCTGAGTTTGCAGAACAATGCATACTGAATAACAATACAACAAGAGCCGCTGGCAATTGCCAACGGCTCTTGTTGTATCTATACAGATGCTGTTAGTTGTGCACCAACGTGCCAATCTCCTCGCCCGCCATCACCTTCTTCAGGTTTCCTACGACATCCATGTTGAACACATAGATGGGCAGGTTGTTGTCCTGACACATGCAGATGGCCGTAAGGTCCATCACCTTCAGTCCCCGTGCAAGCACCTCTTTATAAGTAATAGCATCGAACTTGGTTGCAGTGGGATCCTTCTCCGGATCAGCGGTATAAACGCCGTCGACACGCGTACCTTTCAGCATCACGTCGGCTTCGATCTCAATGCCACGCAGCGATGAGCCCGTATCGGTGGTGAAATAAGGCGAGCCCGTGCCGGCAGAGAAGATGCAGACGTAGCCCTGCTCCATCGCCTCGATAGCCTTCCACTTGGTGTAGAACTCACCGATAGGCTCCATACGGATAGCCGTCAGCACCTTGTTCTTCACACCGACGGCACCTAATGCCGACGAGAGTGCCAGCGAGTTGATGACCGTAGCACACATACCCATCTGGTCGCCCTTTACGCGGTCGAAACCCTTCTGGCTTCCGCTCAGTCCACGGAAGATGTTACCGCCACCGATGACGATGCCAATCTCGACACCCATCTCGCTTACTTCCTTAATCTGCTTTGCATAGTCGCTCAGGCGCTCCGGATCAATGCCGTAGCCCTGCTTGCCCATCAGGCTCTCGCCCGAGAGCTTCAATAGAATTCTCTTGAATCTTGCCATAATTATTTCTATCGTTATTACGTTATGACGTTATATCGTTATCACATTATTTCCCTATCACAAACTCCACTTCCTTGAAGGCGTAGCGGTGGTCGTAGCCGTCGATGTTGCGCAGTAGCAGATGCCCGTCGTCCTCTACCGTCACGATCTCGGCACTAAACTCGCTTTGGGCATCACGATAGCGATGGAAGCCCTTGCGACGGTAGAGCTGTGGCAGGTAGCGCGAGCGTACACCTTCCAAGTCTGACCATTCCGCCTCGAAGGCCTCTAACAACTCCCGCAGGAGCTCCTCCCTGTCAAACAGGTGTCCAGTCAGATTGGCCAGCGATATGGGGTTGGGGGCATCGCTCACGAAGCAAAGCTGGTTCACATTCAGCCCTACCCCAATGATGCTGTCTTTAATCACGTCGCCCTGCAGCCGGTTCTCTATCAGGATGCCACATAGCTTCTTGTCGCCGGCATAGATGTCGTTGGGCCACTTCACGCTGACATCCTTCACATACTTCGCAACCACCGTTGCTATGCTGTTTGCCACGGCCATCGACACCACGAACTGCTTGTTCACGGGTACATCCACTGGATGAATCATCATGGAGAACAGCAGGTTCTTACCCCGCTCACTCTCCCACGTGTTCGTGCCGCAGCCGCGGCCCGCCGTCTGGTAGTCAGCCCACACGCATACATCACCATCGACGTCCAACTCACGCAGATAGCGGTTGGTCGAGTCGGTCTCGTTGATATGCACTATTTTAAACTCCATACTCCTTCGTCTGACTCCGGGTGCGCGGGCGCCCCCGCCCGCATCTGTGGGTGTTGCGGGCGAGGTCGCCCGCGCTCCTGGCGTAGACGCTGCAAAGTTACAAATTAATTGAATAATTCCCCCGCATTTCCCCTATTTTCTTTCAAAAGCAAGGAGAATTGAAAGAAATTGTGATGACAAAAAACAACTTGTTACGAACGTTGTCCCTGTTGTCTTCCATTTTTAAAAACAACTTGGCATGAATGTTGTCCCTTGTTGTCCCAGTTGTCTTCCATTTAATGGGTGGTATTTGAAGACAACAGGAACAACAAAGGACAACATTTCCATTCGGCTCCTTCTTCCCAACTTATTATTTCATTCAAGTTCTGGAAGTGGCGAAACCGCTCAGTGTGGGGCAGAATGCCGTTATTTCACGACGACCTTCCTTCCGTCCTTCACATAGACACCACCAACAGTTGGCTGGCCTGCCATGCTGCGACCGTCAAGCGTGTACCACGCACCGCCATCCGTCACAGGCTGCGCCTTCGACTGATCAATGCCCGTAGATACTTTCCGAGTGAAATACCCGGGCTGTCCGGGCTTGTCAATACGGGCGTAATCCTGGCTTGTGTGGTTTGCGTCATACATCGTTCCGTTGCCGCCAACAAGGGCGGTACAATCCCGAAACATGGTTTTAGGAATATAAAAGTTGATTGTTGACCATTTATCCTCGTCAGCATAGATGGTCTTTAGGGAGGAACAGCCATTGAACATAGCCCCCATTTCTGTCACTTTCGCTGTGTTGAAATTGCTCAAGTCAAGGTTTGTCAGAGAGGAACAGCCTTCGAACATATATTGTAGTTCAGTTACTTTGTCGGTCTTGAAACCACTCACGTCAAGACTCGTCAGAGAGGAACAACCACGAAACATTTCATATATATACTTCACATTGTCGGTCTTAAAGCTGCTCACGTCAAGGTTCGTCAAGGAGGAACAACCAGAGAACATACTGCTCATGTGCGTCACATTCTCTGTGTTGAAGTTGCTCACGTCAAGGCTTGTCAGGGAGGAACAGCCAGAGAACATAGACCCCATGTATGTCACATTCGCTGTATTAAAGTTACTGACATCAAGGCTTGTCAGGGAGGAACAGCCAAAGAACATTTCCCCTATTTCTGTTACTTTCTCTGTGTTGAAGTTGCTCACATCGAGACTCGTTAGGGATTTACAGCGACCAAACAATCCCCTTAAGCTCTCCACATTTGCTGTGTTAAAATTGCTCACATCAAGGCTCGTTAGTGATGAACAGCCAGCGAACATATTCATCATATCAGTCACCTTCTCCGTATTGAATTTACTCACGTCAAGGCTCGTTAGGCTTGAGCACATAAAGAACATTTGGACCATATCCGTCACGTTGTCAGTTTTGAAACTGCTCACGTCAAGGCTCGTCAAGGAGGAACAGAAGCAGAACAAACTACCCATATTCGTCACTTTCTCTGTGTTGAAATGGCTCAGGTCGAGACTCGTCAGAGAGGAACAACCACTGAACATACTATTCATACTTCTCAGGTTGCGGGTATTAAAACTGCTCAAGTCAAGGCTTGTCAGGCTGGAGCAATCTTTGAACATACAATCCGTGTACACCACGTCGTCGGTTTTGAGGTTCTCGAGACCAATGATGGTGGTTAGCAAGGAGCATTTTTCGAACCAATGCCACGTATACCATGGTCGATAGCTAACAAATGAGGCATCGATGACTGCTTTTGTGGCACTGCCGTAAGGTGAGGATTCGTTATCGTCTATCCAAGTAGTGTTAATGTCAATGCCACCACGACTGACCTTGTTGCCATCGTAGTAGAAAGTAACGGTTTTGCCCCCATCGCTCAGCACGGCGTAGGCTTCCTGTGCATAGCCCTTACTGCCGACGAACAGCATGGCCATCAGCATGAATAACACTCTGAAAGATAAATTTTGTTTCATAAGATTGAATTGGTTTTTGAATAAGAAAAGGCGTGAAACCATCCGATGCTTATTCTCCGAACCTGGTTACCGCCAAGTGACCATACAACATAAACAAGCAAGAACAGTTCACGCCCAACGGGCGTGAACCTTCTGAACTGCTTGCTCTCATGTTGTGAATATTGGCGGTATTCGGCATCGGAGAGAGACAAGAGCAGAAAGCTCAAGTATCTTAAAAGACTTCGAACGGGAGCGACGCGCAATCCTTTGTTGTTAATAATAAAAGTTACGTAGTCATTTCCCTTTTGAGAGTGCGGCACCTCGTACCGTCAGCGGCTCCCAGTTGATCTTTGTTTTTTCTGTCTGTATTTTCTGTTGTTTTTAAGGAAAGTTACTCTAAGTGGTTTTCAGCACCATGTGGGGGCGGGCGAGGACACCCGCGTTCCCTGCTGCAAAGTTAGTCATTATTTTCTGAAAAGGAAAGAAAAAGTGAAGGAATTACTTTGCGGAGCACGATTTTTTCAGATGGAAGCCAAATGCTTCCTTCATTATTTGTCGTCCATTTCTGAACGTCATTGCAAATTATTGGGATTAGAGCGAAGATAGGGAATATCCTTATTTTAGTGAGATAAGAAGAGGTTGGGGAAGGTTAAACTATTCGAACATCGCCTGCTCTACATAGTTATTAATTCTTTTTACATAATCGGTCATATCTTTGACATACGACTTGTTTACCAAGACGTAGAGTGAAAGATGGTCAGTACGGAAATGTTCAAAGATCTTGTCACTGATTGCAGAAAGTACCAAATTCGAATAGAAACGGAATCTGCGGGTTGCCTTTCCTGGCAAGTCCCTCTCGTCTTCTGCGCCAATAAAGAAGAACGACGCGTTCGAATCGCGCTGCAAAACGTCGAACATAATGTTAAACACAGTAAATACTATTGTCCTTGGTTCGAAAGTACTGGTTCGGATACTGAACTTATTGTCACTTGACATGTTTGCCTTATCGAAAAACTTTACGCAATAAGTATGGTTGATATATCTTTCAACCCGGACAATATAGGTATGGTTCGACTTAATAGATTTAAACCGATACTGCATCGTATATTCCAACAAATTGTTGGAACACGAACGGTCATTCATTTGAAAAATGAAAGGATGGCTTCATATATCATATTACCGGCTCATATATGGGTATGCGTCTTCTCTCCCGCTCTTCACGAGTAATACGAACAGGGGTTGGGGATGCATCATAATAGTCAACAGGATAACGATATTTGCCGTTGGGCATCTCAACGGTTTTAATACGGCGAATAAACTTCATTCCAGAATTCGTCGTAATTACCTGTTCCTTGACATTAACAACCTTTCCCATTAATAAAATAATAATTTTGACGTTGCAAAGATAAGAAAAAAATGGCAAATGGCATTCATTGTGAGCTGTATTTTTTGCAAAAGTACTGCATTTTTTCAAATGTTTTCTCAAATGGCATTTTTTCAAATTGGGTTTTCTTTATCAACTTCACTGTGATCTCGAAAAAATGTGTAACTTTGCATCATGGAAGAAAAAAATAAAGATGAACAGTACATGCGCATGGCGCTGGCAGAGGCACAACGGGCATACGACAAGGGCGAGATTCCCATCGGGGCGGTGGTAGTGTGCAAGGGAAGGGTCATTGCCCGTGCCCACAACCTGACTGAGACGCTCACCGACGTGACGGCCCACGCCGAGATGCAGGCCATCACGATGGCAGCCAACGAGTTGGGCGGCAAGTACCTCACCGACTGCACGCTCTACGTCACCGTAGAGCCATGCCCCATGTGTGCCGGTGCATTGGGATGGGCACAGATTCCCCATATCGTCTATGGTGCACCCGACGAGAAACGTGGCTTCCGGATGTTCGCCCCGAAGGTGTTGCATCCGAAAGCCACGTGTATTGGTGGCGTATTAGAGGAAGAATGCCGCGAACTGATGCAGCAGTTCTTCCGCGAGCGCCGATAAAAACTTCTTCCCTTATTTTGCTATTCTGACGTAACGACCGTTCTTCTTCACAAGGAAGATGCCTCGGGTCGGCTCAGCGGTCAGTCTGCGACCATTCAGGTCGTAGATGTGTCCCTCAGTTGTTCCTTCAGTCAGCTCCATGGTGGTGATACCGTCGAGATGCTCTACCTCCTCGGGCGACTTGAGCAACTTCAGCTCGTAAATCACATCGTTGCCCACCAGTGCCGTACCAAAGATGGCAAGTACGTTGAAATACTTATCGGTAATGTCAGTCGGAACCTTGATATCCTTGATGGAGAACGAATTATACAGACGGGCACGCAGGTTTCCGCCCACCGTATAGATACCATTGTCGCGCTCAAGCTGAACGGCCTCGACCAGCAACAGGTCGCATAGGTCAGCATCGGTAACGTCTGCCATCTTCACCTTGCGGGGTTCGGCCTCGCCACCATCAGTCTTGCTGATACCCTCAATGTTAGTCACTCCGTCGACAGGAACAAGCACGGGCATGCCGTTGCTCAAAGCAGACTTGCCAAACAGGGTACCGTTAAGCAGCTGACCTGCAGTAGCCGACAGCCCAGTGCCACTCAACATGATAGCTCCCGAAGCATCGCGCAGGAAGATGTCGGTCTTATAGGAATAGAGCACCTGGGCATCGGTCAGCACCAGGTCGGCCTCGCTGTTGCTGGGCAGCGCCTTGAACTCGGCGATACTGTTCACCGAAAGACGGTCGCCCACGGTCACCTGACAGGTAGCTGTCAGCCCGGTTTCAACATCTACTACACTGACGGTTGACTGTCCGTTAGCCACAGCAGTAAGCAGACCGTCGGCCGTAACCGTTACAGCGGCCTCGTTCGACGATGACCAACTGAGGAACACATCGGCACCGGCAGGAAGCACATCGGCAGTAAGCTGATAGGTACGACCTGCCTCCATGTGGAGCGACTCCGACAGTGCAAGCGACGTAGCAGCAGTATAGCTGGCTGCCTTCGGCGATTCGAGCAGATACAGTTCGTCAATGACCTCACCGTTCAGGACGTTGGTGCCATAGATGGCAGTGATGTCGTAACGCTTTGTCAGGTCGGTAGGCACCTTGATTCCGCTGACGCCAAGCGTGTTATAAAGACGGACGCGCTTGTCGCCAAAGGCTATCCAGACGCCATTGTCTTTCACCAACTGAGCTTTCTTCACCGTGACATAGTCGCTGTAGTAGTGCGCTGAGAGCTGGCTCGAATGCAGTTCGCGCGGACTTGATGCCGTACCGTCGGTAATAACGAGGCCATCAGCATTGGTCATTCCCTCGACAGCGACAAGCTGAGGCATGTGATTGTTCATACTCAGACGGCCATAGAGCGTTCCGCTGAGCATATCGTTGCGATTCAGGCTGAGTCCTGTACCACTGAGCGTGATACTGCCGGAAGCATCTCGCACATAGGCATTATTGCCCTTGACATAAAGCACCTGGGCGTCGGTCAGCTGCAACAGTGCTTCCTCGTTTTCAGTCAACTGGCAGAAAGCTGCGATATTGTCAGCCACGGGCAACTGCTTCACCGTAATTACACACTGGGCACTGACGTCATTGTCCGAGGTAACAGTGATGGTAGCCGTACCCTCGCTGACGCCCGTAACCAGACCATCGTCAGATACCGTGGCCACAGCCTCGTTGTCGGAAGACCATGTGAGGGTAGGCGTAACTCCCTCAGGCACTAATTCTACGGAGAGTTTCAGAGTGGTACCCACACCAACGGTGGCCTTATCAGCCATCTTTATCTCTGTGAGTACATTCACGTCGTAGGCCTCAAAGGTAATCTTGCCGCCGGTCTCCTTGATGTTGCGCAAACCTAACAACGACAACTTGCCCGCCCAGGTCTTCAAGTTGGCAGGCGATGTGGTATTGCTGATTTCGGTTACATTTGCTGTACCAGGGAAGGGAGTGCCATGTTCTATCAGTGCCCCATACGAATCTTTCTTCACGCCATTGGCACGCACCAATTCATAATAGTTATGGTTGGGGTTGTTGTTCACGGCGTTACTCTCCCAAATATAGTTGTTAGTAGAGTCAACACGGAATATCAGCATGCCGTGACCTGGTAACTGAGCGTCCCATTTGGTTTTCTGACGGTTCTCAAATATGAAGAACTCCCTATTCACCCGTGAATTCATCCGGTAACCGGAATTGCTCTCGCTCAGATTCTCGAGGGTGAACTCGCCCGGCTCGCTGATTACTTGCGGCGTGGCAAAGCCCAGCGCATAGCGCTCGAAGAGCGAATAGCAGCAAGGCGTGCGCCCTAAGTCGAAGTCGGCACCGTCAGCCATCAGCGACCATTGGCCGGGGTGATCGCTCTCACCGCCACTGCTCTCGTAGTCGGCATCATAGAAATCGGGCAGGCCTAGCACATGGCTGAACTCATGGCACATCGTACCAATGCCCTCAAGCACGCTCCAGTTGTAACTCTCATAGCCAAACAGCTCGGTAGAGCAGGCGTAGCGGCCAAGGACGACACCGTCCTTCTTCACATATTGCGACGGATATTTGTTGGCTCGCATATCGAATTGATGGGGCCAGAGATATTTGCTGTTGTTGCCTTGAATATAGGAAGGAAGACCGGCAAAGATGAAATAAATCATGTCGACGGTGCCGTCGCCGTCGACATCATAGTCGCTGAAATCCACCTGGGAGTCAGCAGCTGTACAGGCATCAATCATCAGCTGCACGGCATTGGTATTGCCATTGACATAGGTCTGGCTGCGGTTCACCTGTACCGGTCCTACGATGTCGAACGTTGGACAGAATTCTCCCATGCTATTATCGCGGAAGTAGTCGTGCATACTGCCGGTACAGGTGATGGCATGATCAATAAAGCTCCGATTGGTGCTGTTGTAAGGGATGTTGGTCTCGGTAGTACCTGTGTAGTTCTCCTGATTGATCATTCCCTCCATGATTTCCTTGTAGTTGGAGTATCTGAAGCTACAGTTGTTATACTCAGCAATAATAATCAGTCCCTTGAACTGACTGTAGTTGTAGCGAGCCTTTTTCTGTTGCTTTAAGGCCTGGGCACGCGCCGTGCGGTTAGAGCTGCGCATCTGCCTCATCTCTGTGCTCATCTCAGGAGCTATGTTCTTCTGAATGCCACGAAGGAAGTCCTGCTCCGAAGTCGCACGCTTTTCGGCATCATGGGCTACCACGTTGGTTGCCGTCAGCTGTCCGTCAACCTTCTGTGCATAGACGTAGTAGCCACGGTCGTTCTTCACAACCGTATAGCCATCGGCAGTCGTATTGTAGTGCAGATACTCGTCGCCCACCAAACGGATGCTGACGCTTGTGCCGTCGGGCTGCTTCATGCTCACTGTGCCCTTCAAGGCTGGGCGTGCCCACAGCGATGCCGTTCCTAACAGCACCGCCATCATTATCATGGATAATTTCTTCATATTAATCATTAATTCAAGATTTTTAGTTTGCAAAGGTACATATTATTCCTGAATTAAACAAATAATAGCATTAAAAAAAGGGGAAGCCGTTGTCACAGCTTCCCCGAATGATAAAAAATATAGGGTATAGATTACTTGACGAAGAACTTCTTGCCACCCTTCACAACCAAGCCCTTAAAGTCCTTGCTGACCTTCTGACCTGCGAGATTATAAGCAGCATTCTGCGACTGCATGTTGCCTGCAAGGGTGGTAATGCTATTAAGATCTCCATTGATATCCTTAAGAGCATCTTCCAAAGTGGCATTTCCCTGAAGCACGATAATAGGATCCTCAGACGTTGTGCCCTTACCCTCGATGTAGATAATTGCATAACGACCTTCTACGCCAGTGGGCAGTGCATCACAAACAGGCTGCAGGTATACGCGGCCATCACGGAACTCAATTCCACTCTGCACAGTTGGTGAAGCCTCCAAATAGGCCATATCACTAATCCATTCAGGGAGTTCGTAATAGTAGTTGTCAATGCCCTGATCGTCAATCCAAGGATAAGCCGTATAGACAATGGCCACGCCTTCATTTTCTGTACCATATTCAGAAACAGTCTTACCATCAGCCGAGACCTGCAACACGTTGAGGTTAGTATACTCAGTACCCTCACTATCGTAACCTGTTGCCAAAACCTCGGAATGATCAAAGAGACCCGTGAAGGTGACATCAATAACAAGCTGGCTCTGATACTGTACACTGACTAACTTTTCCTTTGTTTCATCTGTCCAAACAAGGATTTCCGTCTGACCGTCGAAGTCTTCTTCAGCCTGAGGAACAGAGCCTAAGAAATTCACGTCGACTCCTGCCTGGTCAAGACCTGTGATAACCATTGCAAACTTTTCGTTCAGCACGACAGGCTCGGTTACCCAGCTACCAATCTCGTCTTGGTGTTCATTCTTGAATTCAAGAGAATACATATACACACTTCCAGACGAAACCCATTTTGTGCTATAGGGACCAGCAAGGTTTACCTGATTGGTAGCAGTAGCATAGAATTTGCCAAGCAGCTTGTCGCCAATAACCTCCTCGCCGTCTACTTCCTCTACATTGTAAAATGACATAGTAAGAACTGCGTCACCAGAAAGGGGCTGTCCCATAGTATAGACAATAGAGTGTGCACTGGTCAGATACAAATTGTAAGGACGCGGATATATCTGAGCGAAACCAGCAATGACATGAGATGATCCATCCTTGAAATAGACCGAACCGTTACCAAAAAGGTAGTTCGTATTCTCGTCTGGCTGGCTGATACCCCATGCACCAGCATCAACAGCATGAGGGGCATCAAAGAACACCATATCAGCAAGTGAGTCTTTCAGCATGGAGCAACCGAAATAATCAGGATTCTGACTACGTAACTGTATATAGTCATCGCTTGAGTTCACCCAGTTGTCATTGAGATTCTCGAGAGAATAGGTTATTTCTTTTTTACTTAGTACGGGGGTATCACCATAACTGTTATAGCCATTGGTTTGGTAACAGCCAACAGAACCGAAATAGAGGTCACCGTTTTCCTCTGCATCTAAAGACTCATCACGCCAAGTCCAGATGGTTTTGGCTTTATCCGTTGACTTGTTGTTGAACGTCAAATCACCATAAGGAGGCAGAAGAAGAAGAGAAGCATAGTAATGGCTACCTTCAATTGATTCGCCAGCCCACATAGCGCAATCAGGCTTCGTGTAATACACACCATCAGCCTTGCTCTTGTGTGTCTTTTTCTTGGCTCCCATGAGGGGCTGACTAAAGTCACCCTTCTGCAAGAAATTCATTTTTTCCATCTTGGCTTTTCCGTCAAATGCCACCTTAACAGGCTTCTGTTGAGCATAGCTTGCGACTACTGCCATTGAAAACAGTACGGGTAATAAAATTCTTTTCATAATCTATAAAATTAAATTAAACAATATTCATTCAAAAATTATCTCAAGGTAAGTATTATCCATGTATTTGGATCCTGTACCGATGTCAGTTTGATGGTGTTCAGGTCGAACTGAGTTGTAGCTGCACTTCCTGTGAAGCGCTGAGCAAGCAGATTCACAAAGTCACGAATCACTGGGAACAGTTCCATCAGTTTTTCGGAACTGTCTGAACTCGGGGTATAGGTAATCGTTACGTCCTCACCGTCTTGCTCTGTGGACAGCAGATAATATACACTTGAGTTCTGGCGATTATAGTTGTAACGGATACCCAGTGCAACATTACCTTCGGGATTGAGCATGAAGACGACATTGCTCAGTGTGTATTTTCGTGCCTTCATGTCGTTATACATCTGATCATAAACAGCCTTCACATTATCCGACATTTCAGCACTGCGTGATAGTTGCCAACTCTTATTCTTACCAATGGCAGCAATAAAGAAACGAGATACAGTATCACCGCAGATATAGTACTGAGGATCGTCAACACTCTCAAACACGTCTTTCTCCTTATTATACATAAAGTCTTGAACCGTCACGCCCTCTTTCACCTCTCTGACATCCCTGAAACGCATGTAGTAGTTCTCGCCGCGCCGAGTTATCAGGTAAGGATTGAAGCTCTCATTGGCAATAGCATCACCATCGTATGGATAAATGTTTGGCAGACCGTCCTCAGCGCCTTCCATCTTATAGATACTATCACCAAGGTGAATCACATTGAAGGTTGGTGTGTTAGAAGGAAAGATTTTATTCCTAAACTGGTTAATATCAGCCATATATTCGGCATAATCCACACCTTCTTCAATGGGCGTGAGCAAGTTATATGTACCACGCTTCTTGCCCTTCAACATCATATAGCTGGCGTCTTCAGGAGCTTCTACTACGATAAACTCATAGTCTCCGCCAAATCCCGTACCCGTTTCGCGGAAGTCAGGATCTGAGAAATAATGCATGTTAGTGTTGTAGCTGTTGAATGAGAGCACAGGGCCATTGTCGGTAATGACTTCCCAAAACGAAGTAGCCTCACGATACTCGCTGACATAACGGCATTTCCATTCTGCATCGCCACCACCGGCCGAACCCGATGACTCCAGTACCCATAAAGGCCAATCGTACCCTGATACGTCGACGGTGAAGTCCTTGTTGAAACGAGTCAGGATGAGATAGCCCTTACCATTAGGAGCTTCATCGTCGTAGGTAGGATAATACTGCATGGCCCATCCATTAGGCTGTGCTGTGAGTCTTGCTGAATAGAGATCACTTGCAGCATTAAGGCGCTCAGCAGCCGAGGCATTGAAGATGTCGTCTTCTTCATTCTTACAGGATGAGAGACCAAATACAGTAGCAAAAATCAATATGCATGAAAATATTTTGTTCATAATGCTCGTCTGCAATTAGTTATTTGTTTTTATAGCTTCCTCATGAATCTTCTTATAATCTTCGATTTCTTTACTCAGATACTCGAAGAGCGTCTTGCTGGGATCGCCCTCGTAGGGTTGCGTCAGTCTGTTGACATATCCACCCCACTCATTGCGTACGAAATTCCCATTGGAGTCGGTCAGGTACTGGCGCGACTGCACCTCACGTCGCAATTCGTCCAGGTCGATATCCCAGTTGGTCTTCAGCCACGTACGAACCAAGTCCAACTTTGTCAGTATGACTTCGCGTCCGTCGATATTATCCCAGTGCTCACGGTCGTATTGCCAATTGCCCAAGGAGTCAGTCTGCACCCATCCGTCGGCATCGCGCTTGACGACCTTTCGTGCCACCTTATACTCATAATTTGACAGTTCGTGCAGGTAGCCAATAGTATCAATGTCGTATTCCGTCTTGCGAGTGGTCTTCACCCATTTGCCGTTTTTTTCTTCGTAGTTCCAAAACAGGGAATCATACTTCTCCGCGGTCATGTCGACATCTTCCCAATCGTAGGAAGCAGACTCAAGCAGGTTGTCCCAACGCTCCTGTGTATAGGTGACATAGCACGACAGTACTTCCACCCAGTCCTCACGGTTGGCCGATGAGCCGTAAGGGGTGACAAAACCCAGTGAGCACTGCACGGAGTCATGCTTATCGTTCCACGCTGCATCATAGAGCGCAGACGACAGCAAGTCGAAAGCCGTAGGACGCTGATAGGTCTGGTCGAGGATATGCGCAAATTCGTGGTGCATGGTGTGGAAGAACAAATTGTTCAGTCCGTTGGCACCCTCAATCTCGTCGACGTTCAGTTTGTTGGCTTCCATGAGCGTAATTTTCACGCCACCTTCAGCCACACCCACTGTACGTGAGCCGTCTTCATTATAGGCAGGCGAACCAATGACATGGATAATACGCGGAGCATACTTCTTCAAGAAAACTTCCTTCTCGCCAGCCAATTTGTCATAGACATCAAGCCAAAGATACTTAGTCAATATGGCCAAATCAACACTTTTCTCATATTTGGCAGGCACCAAGTTCTTCTGCATATCGGCACCTACGTCCTCCATGCGATAAATGTACTTCATGTTGTAGCGTTCCAACATGTGCTTCTTGATGAAGGTATCAAGCGGGAACGTACCTAACGTGCGATCCAGCGGTTTGTCCTCAGCAGGGAAGATTGTGGGGCCAAGTTCGTCCTCTGAACACGCAACAAAGCTATTCACACCGACATAGGCCAGAAATACAAAAAGCAGAATATTCAGTTTCTTCATATTATGTGTCCTCCTTTCTTTAATCGTTTTCTTCCATTTCTGTCAGGTAATGGCCGGGAACCAACACCTTTTCGGTCGACACAGAGTCGACGATAAGCGGGCGAGAAGGCTCCAGACCCGAAGCGATCGCATCTTGCGGCACTTCGAGTGCACGGCGCGGGTCATTCCAAGTCAGTGTGTACTTCTCGTTGTTCAGTCCGTATTCGTGGGTATATTCCATACCCCATCGTTTCAAGTCAAAGAAACGCATACCTGTAAAGTTGGTCTCATAACGGCGGAAGTAGTTCAGACAATTCATGTAGGGTACGGCTTCGGCAGGAATTACGTAGTCGGGACTCATGTTTGTCACGAAGTTCCAGTCATCGAAGCAGTTGTAGTTAGTGGCAGTCTTGCGGCTGAACCAACTATTGAGGATGGCTTCTGTAATCACCACCATTCCGCCATTGGCTGCATAGCTCTGCTTTGTGCTCGCAGAAAATTTCTGCATGCTCTCGCTATAGGTGGCGATATCTTGGAAAGCTTCTTTGTACATGCCTTTCATAATCTCGGCTTCAACACGTTCAAGCAGAAGTTCTGCATAGGTAAATTCGCGGCGAATAGTGTGGGCATATCCAATACCAGCCACCTTGTCGCTGTACTGGAACTGCTCACTAATCCAAGCTGGATAGTAACTGCCATAGCCATTATTGCCCAGTCCGCTGACAAAGATAGTGGGATTGGCTACCCAGCGGGGCCACATAGGCGAATTGTGATAATAGAGAGCGCGAGCCACCAAACTACCCTGTCCATAACGGTAACGGGCCTTACGCAACACTGTCGAATAGGTATCTATGAGCATGATGTTGCTATAGATAGCAGGATCCTGCCAGACGTTGGCATAATCGCTCAGATAGGTACAGTCGTCAAGCGGTGAATAGTCGAACATGCGGGTGAGCAGCACCTCGTTGTTAGTCCCCAGTACTGCATTAGCGTGCTCAATAACTTTATCCCACTGACGGGTAAAAAGATAGAAACGCGCGGCAAAGGCATGGGCAGCATTGACATTGAAGTGCCATTTTGGCTTGTCGTAGTTCATATCGCTGACATATTTCAGTCCTTCTTCCAAGTCTGCTTGTATGCGCTTATAGGTTTCAGTAACGTTGCTTCGGTTGTAATTGTCGTCAACAGCTATAATAGGCTCAGTAACGTATGGCACACCAATATCGGCCTTGCTCAGCTCATCGTTTTTGTAAGCCTGCGAGAAGCAGTTCACAAGGATGAAGTGACTGTAAGCACGGATAAGCAGGCCCTCAGCTCGTGCAGCGAGGAACTTGCTGTCAAGGGTTGCGCCCTCGGCCTCCAATTTGTCTAATGCCTGCAAACCTTCGTTGACAGAATTGATTGCAGCATAGAATCCCGTCCAAATAGAGGCAGGAGTATCACTTGAGGTAGATGATTTCACTGGTTCGAAACAGAACATCTCGTCATCCTGACGGCCTGACGACGTGAGGTTGTAGTGGGTAGGTTCCTGCTTAGCCTGTGGACTGGCTGGCAGGTGCACCGAGTTGAGGTCCATCACGTTATCGCTCGATAATTCGCACACCCAACCATAATTAGTATCTGGATAGGATGCCCTGAAAAGCTTGATGACCTTGTCTACGTTGTCAATAACGGTGCGCTCATCAGGTTCCTTGTCAAGAAAGCTGTCCGTACAACCGACAAGGAGCAAAGAAGCAGCAGAGCATAAGACAAAGCCACACACTCCTGCTATTACTTTATTATTTATATCTTTAGTCATAACTATCTATCTTCAATAAAAAATAATCAAATAACAACACTTTAGATACCCAAGCGTACAGTAAACGTAAACTGCTTGGAGAGCGGCGTTGCTACACCTCCCGAGTTGACGAACTCAGGATCCTGTCCGTTCAGTTTCTTATCGGCATAAAGCAACATCAAGTTAGTGGCATCGAGCTTTAACGAAGCTGAGTTAAGGCCTATCTTATTAATGAGCTGGGGCTTGAAGTCGTAAGTAAGCGAGATATCCTTCAGACGGATAAAGCCGCCATCAGCTACACGAGCAGTAGAGTAGTTGTATGCGTTGTAAGCATACGACAGGTAGCGGTCGTTGTAATTTTGACGAACGGAAGCGATAGCAGGTATATCGGTTTTGTTTTCGTCGCCAGGCATCACCCAACGGTTCTTGAACTCCTTCGGCATGGCAGCCAAATCGCTGTAGCTGGCCGAGAACACAGGGTCGAGACGCAGCTTATTGCCGAACGAATAGGTGATGAACACGTTCAGACGCCAGTTCTTCCAGCGGAACATGTTGTTCAAGCCACCCGTAATGGTAGGCTCCGACGGACCTTCATAGACCAGATGGTCAAGGCGCTCATACTCCTGGAAATAGACATCGCTGGTAGTCACATTTCCCTCCTCATTGATGACCTGAGGAATACCCTCATCGTTCAGTCCCACGAACTGATAGGAGAAGAGTGCACGGTGGGGATAGCCTTCACGTGCATAACCGTTACCCGACACAAGGTCAATGGCACGCGACACCGACATCAGGTCGGTAATCTCTGTATAGTTATAGGCAAACGTGAGGTCAGTGTTCCACTGGAAGTCCTTCTGCACAATGTTCTGCGACGAGATGGTAGCCTCAACACCGTGCGACTTCATCGAAGCCACATTGGCATACTGACGACCGGACAGCTGCGAATAGTAGTAGCCCATAAGGTCGTAGTTGTCACGCCAATAGAAGTCGGTGACCAAGTTGATGCGGTTCTGCAGGAATCCCAAATCTACGCCGAGATTGAACTCATGCTTCTTCTCGTAGGTCAGGTCCTTGTTGGCCAGGCTCGACTGATAGAGTGCCACCTCCTGCTGGTCACCCTGCGGACGCCACATGTTAGTAGAGCGGAAGATGGCCTGAGCGTTCGAGGCAGCGGTCTGCTCACCCACGAGCGAATAGCTCAGTCGCAGCGTGGCGTGAGAGAAGGCACCATTGGTGTTCATCATCATCTTTTTGAAGAATTCCTCCTCATGTGCATTCCACGAAGCCGATACGTTCCATGTGGGCAGCCAACGGCTCTGACGACTCTTACCCAACTGGTTCGAACCGTCGTAACGGGCTGTAAAGTTGGCCGAGTAGCGACCCTTATAAGAGTAGTTCACATTACCAAAATAGGCTAAACGACGGTTAAAGGAACGCGAGAAGGAAGTCAACTCGGTACCCTCTTCCTTTGCCTGCTTGTAGAAGTCAGGAGTAAGCACCTGCAGACGGGCCTCATTGTAAAGCACTCCATAGTTCTGCTTTTCAGATGCATCATAATCAGCACGATTGGCCTCCATACCTGCCAAAGCACTGAAGATATGTGTCTCCTCCCCCTTTACACTCCATACATGGTTATAATTAGCCGTAAAACGGAAATCCAATTGTTTCACCTCGTTGGTATTCAGAATATTGATACCGCCCTGCTCCATCACCGATACTGGCCATGAGTTGGGTTTATCGGGATCCGAATAAAGGTAGGGGTTAGAATACATGATGTTCGGATTGTTCACACCAGCGCGATAGGCCTCGGCCTGGTTCGAACCGTCGAGAATTATATGTTCACGATCCGAGCGGTTAATACGGTAGCTACCTAATGCGTTCAACGAGAGACCCTGAATGGGTTTCCACTCCAACTCGCCCTGGAACTTGGTATCCATCACGTCGATATCAATGTAGTTATTGTCCAGCTCTTGGAAAATACTAAACGGAGCGTAGTTACGGGTATAAATCTGATCAGGATCCAACGTGCGAGAGGTGTTCAGCGCATAGCTGAAGGGGTTGATGTCGAAATCGCGGCTTACGGCGCCACTCACCACGTCAGTACTCTGGTTTAATGTACCAGGTGCCTTTTGATCACGATAACTAGTATTTGTACGCAACGTGGCAGTCAGGTTTTTCGACAATTTGTAAGAAGCGTTGATGTTGGCCGTGTAGCGTTCCACCTTCGAGTCCTTCGTCCAACCCGGGTCGATCATGGCTGACAAAGAAGCATAGAGCGAAGCACGATCTGTACCCGATGACACGCTAACGGAGTGGGTCTGCATAATGTTGCTGTTGAACAGCAGGTCGAACCAGTCGGTATTGCGGAACTCGGCCTCGCGCAGATAGTTGTTCATAGCGGCCTCGGTGTGGGGCAGGTAGAAGTCACCCGTTGCTTCATTATAGAGGTTCATCAAACCATACATCTTGCCATAGAGACCTGCCGACGAGGCGTTGGCCACCTGCGAGAACTCCAGCCATCCCTTGGCGGCCATCTCCTTGTAGATACCCATCTGCTCCTGCGAGTTCGAGATGTTATAATCGCGATAAGAAGGTTTCAGACGGTGGGTAAACTCGCCCGTATAGTTGATTGAGCTGTGGCCCTGACGGCCTTTCTTCGTAGTGATGACCACCACACCCGACATCGCGCGCGCACCATATATAGAGGTAGCACTACCGTCCTTCAGCACCTGAAACGACTCAATATCGTCGGCATTCAGACCGGCAATAGCATTCGAAATCAGTGTTGTCGCGTCGCCCGATGACAAGTCATCAGCATCGACGTTGACGGCATCCTCCATAATCACCCCGTCGACCACCCAAAGGGGACTCGACGAGCCATAGATAGAGGTAGCACCGCGCACACGTATCTTCGGAGCGGTACCAAAGGTGCTACTGACGTTCTGCACGGACACACCGGCAGCGCGGCCTTCCAGCGAGCGGGTCACGTCGGCCACACCGTCGAGCTTGGTCTGCTCGGCGTCAATCTTTGTCGTAGCACCTGTGAACAGGCGCTTATCCATTTTCTGAATACCGGTCACCACCACTTCCTGCACCGTGTGGGCGTCGCTCTTCAGCGTCACCTTCATACCGTCCTTGGCAGTCACGGTCTGCGTAACCATTCCGATGTAGCTGATGACCAGTTTCTTGCCCGACGGGACGTTGACTGTAAAACGTCCGTTTATGTCGGTCTTTGTTCCTTGTTTAGTGCCCTGAATCAGGACCGTCGCTCCAATACAGGGTTCGCCGTTATCCTCGAACACCGTACCAGTAACTTTGTTTTGGGCCAATGCCGCTCCTATGACGAGGAACAGACCGACCAAAAGCATTGTTAGTCTTTTCTTCATAGATACTCTCTAATCGTTATTATTTTTTTGTTCTTTTTGTCTACTGTGGAGAGCCGCTTTGCAGCGATGGTTAAGGTCACTTCCACACACGCTACAGAGGTGAAAAGTATCTGCATTCTTCACCAACAGCCCGCAAAGGTACGACTAATTTTCGAAAAAAACAAATAATTTTTTCAAAAACGAACAATAAACCCGTATTTTTTTTACATTTTATTAAAAAGCCGCCTGTTTTACAATCGGTTGTTAGTTTTTAGCGAAAATAAGGCGAATGGAAGTAAGTTCCAAGGATTTAAAAAAAAAGGCAGTGTAAGTATCACTGGCCTCCAAGCCGTTCGAAGAAGGCAATGACGTCTTCCCACGTCTTAAAAGTGTCGCTGCCGAAATCTACCCGCGTAGCCATGGCGCCCTCGGTTTCCTCGCTCTCTATCAAATAGTCGCCGTAGAGCAGGTGGCGCTGGTTGGTAAACACGGTATGTCCCCATGCCGGCACGCCCATGTATTGGGTTAGCCAGCCTATGGTCTCGGCCATCTTGGCAGGCTGCACCGACGAGGCGGGCGCAACGAAATACACCTGATAGTGCTCGATAAGCATGCGCACAGCCTTCTGCGACGAGCTAAGCGGCTGGCCATAGCTGTCGGCAAGCGTCTCCATACCTATATATATTATAGGACGCTCACGATGCTCCTGACGGTCGTCTATCCAGCGCACCACGGGCAGCACGGAGTGCATGAACGAGCGGTCGTTCATGCGGTGCTCACCATGGAAGCTGACCGACTGGGGGTAGTGCTGCTCAAACATTTCCTGCGTATGTACCAGCAGGTCTTCGTCACCGAAGAGTCCGAACACGCGGCGCTGCTCCTCTGCGTCGATGCCCTGGAAGTTCTGTTCCGTAGCCTGCCGGTACTCCTTTACGAGCGGTTTGTCTACATAGAACTCCTGCACGCCGTCCTCGCGGGGCGAGAAGAACTGCTGCTTGCCCGTAAGGCCGTGGCTCTGCATGGTGTCGGCAATCTGGAAGGCGGGATTGATAAGAATGCGGTCGAAGCCCCGCAACTGCTCGGCATACATGCCCCCCATCGACGTGCCTACGATCAGGTCGGGCTGCTCTTCCTTGCAGACATTCTGCAGCAGGGCAAGGGCATCGGCAGGGTGAAGGGGAAGGTCGGGGGCCAGCACCTTTGCTTCGGGCAGCACCTGTCTGAGCCTCGTCACCGTACCCGACTGTCCCGACGAGGCGAAGCCGTGGACGTACAGAATCTTCTTTCCCGCAAACAACTCGGGAAACTGCTTGATGTATTGATTTTCCATAACTGAATGCAAAGTATTCTTTTAATGTGTCGTCCTCTGCCGATGCTGAGACAAAACGGATAAAGTCATGCGTCTTGGCGGCGGGGTCGCCCTCCTTGGTTCTGTTCAGTCGGGTCTATACGCAAATAGCCTGAAGCTCCTTGCCGATGTTGGCAATCTCTTGTATAATCAGACGCTCGCGCTCCTTCGAGGGCTTCTTTGTGCCGTTGATGTACTGCGCCATCAGGCTCTGACTGATGGAGAGACGGCGGCCCACGGCCGAGGCGTTCAGCTCGGGATGGGCGAGGAAGATGCGGGAGATGCCGACTGGCTCGGGGTCGTCGTACTCGAAGCTCTCGAACGACACGTCCTCGTCGAGCTTGTACCAGTGTATGCCCTCGTCGTCCATCTCGTAGTCCTGGCGCTCTGCCTCGGTGGCCTGGCGCAGGCGGCGGTAGTAGAGCAGCGACTGCCATAGAGTCCTGCCGTCGTCGGTGAGACCGTAGATGCGGTCGCCGTCGAACCAAATCTTAGAAATCTTCATCTTTCACACTCCTTCCAAAATATTCGTTCCACTTCTCGATGGCCAGCTCCTTGTTCTCTTCGAGCACCATCTCTGCTGCTTTGATGTCTTTCGGCTTGAGTCCCTCGTTCTTCACGAGCACGATACCCTCGGGCAGTATGTCGAACTTGGCCTTGCCGTCGGCCCCCTTCACGTGGACGTGGATGGGTTCGTGCTCACGGGAATAGAAGAAGAATCTCATTCCGAACATTCGTAGTATCTCTGGCATAATCTCTTAATAATCTTGGTTATGACGATGCAAATATAGGTAATTATTTCATAACCTCCAAACTTTATCGTGTTTTTTTGACTTTCAGAGACTTTTTGGGGGGGACGGCCGCTCCGTCCCCGCCGCCGTGAGTCTGGCAGCGCAGCGAAGAGAGACAATATGTCAGGGTGAGCGGTGGTATGATTCGTTATTCTCGTAGAAATTTGCTACAGAGGCAAGAACTGTCTCCAATTCGGACTCAGTTTTACCACTTGGCTCGTCGAAGAGCCCTGTTTTTTCCTTTAGCACCCCACACTGCCCTTATTTAAAAGAGTGTTCCTCTGTATTGATATAAATCAATTTATTCTTACCCAAATAGTAATAAATTGAAAAAATATTTGGCATTTTAGTAATTATTCGTAACTTTGCAACGTGTTTTTCATAGTATTAGATTTAAGGTTAACAAAGGTTGGGTCGCAGCGGCGACCCTTTTTTTGCTTATGAACAACACTGAAATACCCCGTCTGCCCCACCCACTCGTTGCGGCCATCCCGTTAGTGGTGCTCATCGCACTGCTGGCGCTCGTCATTACGCTCTTCGGCAGCGACTCGCTGAGCGGAGGTAGTCAAGTGGCACTGATCATGGGCATGGCCGTGTGTATAGCTATCTCAATGCTGTGTTACCACACTCCATGGAAAGCTTTCGAGGAACGCATCAAGAAGACCGTCGGCGACATTGCCGTGACACTGCTCATCCTGCTGTGCGTGGGCATGCTTGCCGGCTCGTGGATGGCCAGCGGCGTGGTTCCCACGCTGGTCTACTACGGTGTGCAGATTCTCTCGCCCCAGTTCTTCCTCGTCTCTACCTGCGCCATCTGCGCCTTGATATCACTACTGTCGGGCAGCTCATGGACCACGATAGCCACCATCGGCATTGCTTTCCTCGGCATCGGAGAGGCATTGGGTGTCAGCGAGGCGTGGACGGCAGGCGCGATTATTTCCGGAGCCTACTTCGGCGACAAGATGTCGCCACTGAGCGACACCACCATCCTTGCCTCCTCGGCTACGGGTACCGACATCTTCCGCCATATCCGCTACATGATGTTCACCACCGTACCCACCATCCTTATCACCCTTGCCATCTTCTTCGTGGCAGGCCTGGGCTTCGCCACCGAAGCCGAGATGCACGTGGGACAGTACACTGAGGGGCTCACGCGCACGTACAATATTTCTTTATGGACGCTACTCGTACCATTGCTCACCGGCGTGCTCATCGCCCGTCGCGCCCCCTCGCTCGTCGTTCTCTTCTTATCCAGCATCTTTGCGGGCATCATAGCCATCATCCTTCAACCCCATATCCTTTGCGAGATAGGCGGCAGCCATTTTTCTTCTTATCACTCTTCGCTCTATACCTTAATCCGTGGTCTTGCCATCACCTACTACGGTGCTACTGGCGTAGAGACGGGCGATGCGGCACTGAACGAGTTGGTGTCGACGGGCGGCATGACCGGCATGCTCAACACCATCTGGCTCATCCTCTGTGCCATGTGCTTCGGAGCCACAATGGTTGCCAGCCGCATGATTGAGAGCATCACCCGCTTTATCCTTGGCTTCGTGCGCACCCGCCTGAGCCTTGTTTCGACCACAGTAGGCACTGGAATCTTCCTCAACATCACGACGAGTGACCAGTACATATCTATCGTGCTCACGGCCGATATTTACCGCAAAGCGTATAGTGACGAGGGCTACGAGTCGTGCCTGTTGAGCCGCACCTGTGAAGATGCTGCCACGGTGACCTCGGTACTCGTACCGTGGAACACCTGCGGCATGACCCAGAGCACGGTGCTCGGCATCCCCACCCTCACCTACCTGCCCTACTGTTTCTTCAACCTCATCAGTCCCCTGATGACCATAGTTGTGGCTGCCATCGGGTGGAAAATCACTCGAAAGCAGCCACAGTAGTCCTTCTCCAGTTTTTACGTTCAGTTAATCTTATAGTCTAAAGCCTTTGTGCGTTCAATATAGTCAATGAGCTGATGGCGCACGTCGACCATCATATTCTTCGAACGCAACAGTACGTGACACTTGCCTGTACCGTCGTGCAGCTGGAAGAACAGCTTGGTCTTTCCCGGACTTTCGGCCACAAGCTCACTCAGCTCAGCTACAATCTGGTCGTTCAGCATGCTCTGGTCGGTATTGATTGAAATGGTGATACGGTCGACGGCCTTGTCCTTCACCGTCTGCAGGTACTCAATGTTCTGAACCTTCAACACCTTCTGCGTACTGTCGCGGAACCGCTGCTGCAACTTAGCTGTGATATAGACCGAAGCGCCCTCGGTGAACATGCCGTTCCACCGTCCCCAGTCCTCGCCAAACATGGCCAGCTCGCCCGAACCCTCGAAATCCTCGATGGTAACGAAGCCACAAGGCTGTCCGCGTTTGTCGAAGCGGGTGCGCACGGCAGTAACAATACCTCCGAGGATGACATCGTCACGCCCATCGAGCGAGGCGACGTCGGATATATCCTGACACTTCGCATTGCAAAGGTTGTCGAGCACTATTTTATATTCGTCCAACGGATGAGCCGAGAGATAGATACCCACGAGGTCGCGTTCCTTGTTCAGCCGCTCAATGTCGCTCCATCTTACGTCGGTCTTTGGCACCTGCGGCGTGGCAATTTCTATGCTGTCGAAGCCGCCAAACAGCGAGTTCTGCGCCTCGTTCTTTGCCTGCTGGTACATCTGTCCGTAGCGCACCAAGGTGTCGAGGAACATCTCGCCCTTTGAGTTCTCGGCAAAGAACGCCTCGCGACGGATGCCGAAGCCGTCGAAGCCGCCACTCAGCGCCAACGACTCGTAGGCCTTGCGGTTCACGTTGGCAGAGTTCACGCGCTGGGCAAAGTCAAAGATATCCTTATAGGGACCGTTCTCCTCTCGTTCACGGATGATGGCCTCGGCCGCGCCGTCGCCCATGCCCTTGATGGCGGCGAGTCCGAAGCGTATCTCGCCCTTCTTGTTCACACCGAACTTCAGATACGACTCGTTGACGTCGGGCCCCAGCGTGGCGATACCCATCTGCTTGCACTCGTCCATGAGTTTCGTGATTTCCGTAATCTGGTCGCGTCGACGCGTCATGATGGCAGCCATGAACTCAGCGGGATAGTTGGCCTTCATGTAGGCCGTCTGATAGGCCACCCACGAGTAGCAGGCAGCATGCGATTTGTTAAAGGCGTAGCTGGCAAACTTCTCCCAGTCGGCCCAGATCTTGTCGAGGATTTTCGGGTCGTGGCCGTTCTTCTTGCCGCCCTCGATGAACTTGGGTTTCATCGCGTCAACGATGTCCTTCTTCTTCTTACCCATGGCCTTTCTTAAAGCGTCGCTCTCGCCACGGGTGAAGTCGGCCAACTGACGCGACAATAGCATCACTTGCTCCTGATAGACGGTGATGCCGTAGGTGTCCTTCAGGTACTTCTCCATGCAAGGAATGTCGTACTTGATTTCTTCGCGTCCGTTCTTACGTGCAATGAACTGCGGGATGTAGTCCATGGGGCCCGGACGGTAGAGGGCGTTCATAGCGATAAGATCCTCGAATACCGTGGGATGTAGCTCGCGCAGGTATTTCTGCATGCCAGACGACTCAAACTGGAACGTACCAATGGTGCGACCCTGCTGGTACAGCTCGTAGGTCTTCGGGTCGTCGATAGGAATATGATCCAGGTCCACGTCGATACCGAGCGTCTGCTTCACATTGGCACATGCCTCCTTCAGCTCCGAGAGCGTCTTCAGTCCGAGGAAGTCCATCTTGATGAGTCCCGTCGACTCGATGACGTGACCATCGTACTGCGTGCAGTTGGTCTTCGTGTCCTTGAAGTCGGGGTCGTCGGCTGTGCTTACAGGCACCCAGTCCGAGATGGGGTCGCGGCAGATAATAAAACCGCAAGCATGGATGCCCGTGCCGCGCACGGTGCCTTCGAGCATCTTCGCGTATTTGATGGTGTTAGCCAGCGCAGGGTCGGTCGAAGCCTCAGCCTCCTGCAGCTCACGCGTACATTTAATAGCATTGCCAAGGTTCATCTTCATGCCGTCGGGCAGACGGTCGGGGATGGCCTTGCACAGGGCGTTCGAGATGTTCAGCGGCACCTTCTCTACGCGGGCCACGTCCTTGATGGAGTTCTTCGTAGCCATCGAGGCGTAGGTGATGATGTGGGCGCAGTTCTCGTGGCCGTACTTATCCTCGACCCACTTCAACACCTTGCCACGGCCGTCGTCGTCGAAGTCGGTATCGATATCAGGCAACGAGATACGGTCGGGGTTCAGGAAACGCTCGAACAGCAGGTCGTACTTCAGCGGGTCTATCTTCGTGATGCCCAAGCAGTAGGCCACCACGCTTCCGGCTGCCGAGCCACGCCCGGGTCCCACCATCACGCCCAGCTCGTCGCGTGCCGAGTTGATGAAGTCCTGCACAATGAGGAAGTAACCGGGGAAACCCATTGTCTTCATAATATGTAGCTCGAAGCGCACGCGGTCGTTCACTTCCTTCGGCAACGGGTCTCCGTAGCGTTCCTTAGCGCCGGCATAGGCCAGCTTCGCCAGATAGTCGGCCTCGAACTTGATGCGGTACAGCTTGTCGTAGCCGCCTAATTTCTGTATTTTCTTCTCGCCCACATCGGCAGGCATCGGGTTCTCGCCGTTCTCGTCGGTGGTAAACTCGTCGAAAAGCTGCTGCTCGGTAAACTTCTTCCGCCACTCCTCCTCCGTGCCAAACGACTCGGGGATGGGGAAGAACGGCATGATGGGGTCGTGGTCCAAGGAGTAGATCTCTACCTTGTCTAATATTTCCAACGTGTTCGACAAAGCCTCGGGCACGTCACTGAAGATCTCGTTCATCTCGGCCTTCGTCTTAAACCACTCCTGCTTCGAATAGAGCATGCGTGTGGGATCGTCCAAGTCCTTGCCTGTAGAGAGGCAGAGCAGGTGGTCGTGGGCCTCAGCGTTCTCCTGGTCCACGAAGTGTACGTCGTTGGTACAGACCAGCTTGATGCCGTATTCGCGTGCCAGCTCAATGAGCACCTTGTTGGCCTGCTGCTGCATGGGAAACGTCTCGCGGTTGGCTCGCTGTGCCGGGTCTTTCACCTCATGGCGCTGCAGCTCCAAGTAGTAGTCGTCGCCAAACACGCGGTGATACCACTCCACAGCCTCGCGGGCACCCGCCATGTCGCCGTTTAGTATTTTCTTGGGAACCTCGCCGGCAATACAGGCCGAGCAGACGATGAGTCCCTCGTGGTAGCGCTCCAGGTCCTCGCGGTCGGTACGCGGACGCATATAGTAGCCATCCGTCCACGAGTTCGACACCAGCTTGATCAGGTTCTTGTAGCCCTTGTAGTTCTTTGCCAACACGATAAGGTGGTAGCCGCTCTGGTCCTCGCGGCCGCGCCGCAGCGACTTCGACCCATAGCGCGACACGTACATCTCGCAGCCGAAGATGGGCTTGAACGGTTCCAGTCCCTCCTTCTTGCGCTCTTTGTTCACGCCTATGCAGATGTCGTGAAACTCCTTGATGCCGAACATGTCGCCGTGGTCGGTCACGGCCATGCCCTTCATGCCGTCCTTGATGGCCTTGCTGACGAGGTTCTTGATCTTCGACTGTCCGTCGAGAATGCTGTAATAAGTATGTACGTGAAGGTGAATAAAGTCTTCCATTGAGCTGTGATTATTGGGAGTGCAAATTTAATCCATTTCTCTGAATTAACCAAATATTATTGCAGAAAATGCCAAAACTTGTCATCCAATAGCATGCACTTCATCGAGTCCACTTTAAAATTACTTTCCCGGATGTGGGCGAGAATAGCTGATTGTCATGTCAAATGGCCTTTATTACAAGAGCATCAGCTATCATTGCCAAACCAAAACAACTTGTTTTGGTCTGCGAAACATGCCTTATTGAGATGTAATGGATGCTTCTTTGAACACCAAAACAACTTGTTTTGGTCTGGCGTTCGTGTGTGATTCATTATCAACGGAACGTCTATTGTGATGCAATGGGGATGTGCCTTTGTTTGCGCTGTCACTCAACAACAAAAAAAAAGGAGGAACTAAAGGAGGCTGGGCGTCAGCGCCCTGCACGGAAGTCGGAGACTGTGGTGCCCGTAAAGCGGAGGAACTGCTGGTAGAACCAGCTGCGGTCATTGAAGCCCGACGCCTGCGCAATGCGGGTGACCGGCCAGTCGGGATGCTCCTGCATCAGCTGCTGTGCATGTTGAATTCGTTTCCTTATTCGCCAGGTACGGAAGTCCTCACCCTCGGTCTTCTGGAAATACTGGTGGAACTGGTCGTTGGTCATTCCCAACTCCTTTACAATCTCCTCCACCGGTTTCTGGGTGTCGAGGTAACCGCCTTGCTGAATCCATGTCACCAAGAGCGTAGCACTGAAATTCGTAACACACTGATTATCAACACATTCCGAATTGTGGAGGGTATTCCCCTCAAGCGCAGGCAGGATAATGGGCGTACTCAGTTCGTAGTTGATGAAGCTGGCGGTCAGAAAAGCATAGTAGACGGCTATTACCACCGTGAGACACATGTCGATGTCGCGCCTGCCGAAGAGCATCAGCAGTGCCAGCACGCCAACTGCCAGGGCAGCCCAGAACAAGATGTTCAGCCAGCGCAGGCCGCGCTCTATCTCGTCCTCTTCATAACAGTCGGCTATCTGTTGTCTGAACCATCGGTAGCTACGTCTGTACCACCGGATGTAGTAGACGAGCAGTGCGACATAGAGCACGATGCCCATCCAATAAATAAAAAGGAACGCGCGCAGGGGCAGCATACAGAATGAGCCTATCAGCACAGCGTCTACCACGGCGATAGCTGTCAGTTGTCCCGTCACGCGGCGGCGTGTCACCTCCTGCGGACGGATGAACACCAGCACGGCCATCGTGAAGAGCATGGCCTGTAGATAGCTCACTGCCAAAGCGATGCAGCCGCCTAAGTAGTCAGAGTCGCCTTCGGGGTCGACGCCTATCTGCGCCATGTTGAGTATGCCCAGCGCCAATACGGCAACTGTGAGCGACAGTTTAGCCATGCGAAACTTCGCCGTCTTCTCGTCGGAGCGGGTTTTTACGACTGCAAGTATAAGACCTATCACCATCAGGCTGCTCGACGCTGCCATCATCACATTGAAGTACAATCCGTCAGCTATCATACTTTCCTATTTGGCTACAAAGTTATCAAATATGTCTCACAACGCCAAACTTTTTGGTGTTTTTTGGCTGTCAAGGTGTGGTTTTTTGGAACAACGGGCAAAACTCCACACCCGGAAATCAGATTGAAAAAGGGAAAAACAGTATTTTTGCATTACTAATTAATCACACACGCATCAACCTTAGATGGCCACGACTTTGGACCTACGTACAAAATTATCCCCCGCAGTAATGTTGGTGCGAGGGAGTTGGTTGTTGTCTAAGAAGAACAGGAGGCAGGGAGGGCTATTGAAAGTCGAACTGCAACAGGAACTCCATAGAAGTCAGAAAGGGCAAATCACTAAAAGCATAGAAATCCCTCTTGTTATTGGTAATAATGACATCACATCCTGCTGCTTTGGCACACTGGTACTGCAGCATATCTTCGAAGTCTTTCACCTCGGTCTGCAAGCTGGCATCCAACTGCTGAACATCACAGGGCAGGATATTAAAGGGTTGTCTCATCATCCTTATCAGCGAATATATTTCTTTCAGTGGATGATGACGCAGGATATAGCCCATATTAGCATAAGAGAGATACGAAGCATACAGTTCTATCAACCCTTCACGGCCCAAGGCAAGGATGTTCTCGGCATAATCTGCCTGTTCACGGTCGAGGCCGTAGTCAAGCAGTATATTGGTATCAAGGAATACGCGTTTCATCTGTTTAAAATGTATTGCGTGCGTTCATCCTTCAAATCCTCTTCCGTCAACTTGATGCAACCGCGAAGACGTTTCAGTTCTGGCGACACCTTAAGATTCTTATACTTCTCGCGGATAATTTCCTCGTTGGATTTGGCACTCTGCTCTGCCATCGACTCTGTGATATACATTACCACAATCTGCTTCTGCTCACGTGTCAATGCGTCCAAAAGACCCGTATATGGGGCCATTGGCGTTTCCTTGATTTTCTGTGCTAATGCTGTCATAATCCTATCAAGTTTGGTTGAACTTCTTGCGTCCCTTCGGTGGCAAGCGACCAGAGGTCGAGCGCGTTCGAACCCGCTTTCGCTCGGAATAGTTCGAATGTATTCGACTCTTCTCTCGCTGAATCGCGGCTTTGTGCGTGCAAATATAGATAAAAAAAACGAAACGCCAAATATTTCGGCGGAAATCTTTCGAACAATATCATCAATCAATCATAATCAAAAACAAAATTAATCAATTATGAAAACTACAAGTAAGACTTTCTCGCCGCCGGGTGAAAGCCGGCAAGGGCGAAGGCAGCATAACCGGTGGCTATGGCTGCTCATGGCGTTTTATCTCATGTCGTCGACCTTGCCGTCATGGGCAGGCTTGAGTGAAGGGGCTCAGCCGCGTGCTTTCTCCTCAGATATGAACATCACGCCTGACGACCCGTACATGACATTCGAGGTTTCGCATCTTAACTATGACGGCAACAACTTCCACTGGCGCACCTTCGAACTTGTTGTTGACGGTGTAAACATCGGCTCCATTGCGAATATAGGCTGTAACGTCAGTTGCGGATGGAAGAACGACGAGGGAAAGTGGGGCGGCCATTCCGGCTGGATGGGCGGCTATTTCGTATCATGCGTCGACAACGGCCAGGGTAATGACAAATACAAGTACACCTTCATTAAAGTCTACTTCCCTACGAACGCGTATGGGCAGGTTCACACGTTAGAGGTGAACGGCATCTGGGTGTCGAAGAACGGTTCGACGCTCAGCTACTATGGCCCCAACCAGTCGAGGCACATCAAGTACACTTCCAATGCCGTGACGTTCAACGTGCCTAACGGTAGCGGGTCGTTCGAACGTACTGTTGCCAACCAGATTACATGGACTCCGAGCAACTCTGTCACTACCGCCTCGGGATATAGCCACAGATACATGTTCAAGCCAAATGGCGTGGGCAATTGGACCGTCAACTCCGATCCGAACAGAAGCTTTATCCTGACGGCTATGAGTAATCCCGACCAGATAGCCTTCGAGACCCAGTATGAAACCTATAGGTATGTAACCCTGAACGGTTCCTCGCAACTGGTTTGCTTCTATCGCAAGTGGGATAAGACCGTAAGTAGCAACATCGTGAAGGGTTGCGTGAGCCCCAGAGACATCGACGCAAGCTTCGACCAATGGAACAAGACGGTGACGGTGACCTGGAAGAAGACCGACGCAGGCCGTCTGACCAATGGTAAGTTCTACGTCTTCAGATATGCGAACGGCGACGCCACTTCCCGTGAGAAATTGGAGGTGGTGGAATACAACGCCAACCTGCGGTTTGTGGACAGCAATATCGACTACGATCAGAATTACACCTACGAGGTGTCGTCGATCCTCGACAATTGGAGCAACGACGCGCCGGTGGCCGACCTGACGCAAACCGTCGGCAACAATTCGACCATACCTGTCTATAACTTCCCGACGTTTACCGACACACGCCGGGAAAACAGCGTGTACCTGAGCTGGACGCACGACAAGCTGAACACGTCGGCCAGCGTTTCCTTTAAGGTATGGCGCTGTCAGGACACCAACAGTTTCTACGATGAGGACGGACATCCCGACTCAAAGAAAATCATTGCCAACATGGGCGACCCCTACGCAACGGTAAAGGCAAGCTCGACGGGCACCACGACGTCGTTCGAGGACAAGCAGATAGCCAGCAGCTGCACCACCTACTGGTATCTCGTCGGTGTCGACCTGTTCGGACGCACGTTCTACTCCAGCCTGCTCGGCCCCACCAGCATAGAGGGAAGCACCTCCATCAAGAGCCTGACGGCCAACCGTGGCACCTACTCTGACGTCATCAAGTTGCAATGGGACGTCACCCAGATAGGCACCGACCCGTCGCGCTTCGTGGTGTCGCGCCGCCTGTTAGGTTCCCAAAACGACAACGACTACCAGAATGTGTGGGTGACATCGGGCACGGAGTCGAGCTACTTCTTCTCTGACACCGAGGTAGAGTCCGGAAAGTTCTACCAGTACCGCGTAATGGCACAGAGCAACTGCGTAGACAACGTGACCGGCGAGACCACCTTCAAGGTCACCGACCGTAAGGAGGTCGACGGCTTCTGCCAGAGCCGTGGCATCATCAGCGGCCGCATCACCTACGGCACCGGCACCGCTGTGCCCAACGCGAAGGTGCTGCTGACGAAGAACAAGGAAAGTAACGATGATGCCGACCAGTTCTACTCAATGCAGGTGGAACCGCAAGGCGGCATCGTCTGGTCGCCCACGGCCAGCACCGGTGAGCAGCTGTTCCAGGGCAAGCCCTTCACCTTCCAGCTGTATGTGCGTCCCGACAAGGTAGTCAGCGGCGGCTCTACAATTATCGACGGCGGCGGTCTCTTTGCCTTGCAGCTGAAGCCTACCCAGGCTGACAGTCTGAGCGAGCTCTGCCTGCAGGTGAACGGCAACGACGCTGTGCCCACGGGCATCATGCTCAAGGACAGCGTGTTCACCAACGTCAGCCTGACGTGTAACGGCGGAAAGGGCTGGACGGTGCGTGCGGTCGAGGCCAATACCATCACGACCTACGCCTACACCGCCGCCGACAGTCTGAAATGGACGGGCGACAGCTTGACATTCGGTTCAGACAAACTGTTCACCGTCGACCATGCCTTCACCGGCTATCTCGACGACATCCGCCTATGGTCGAAGGTGCTCACTGACCAGGAAATCCTGGGTAACTACGACCGTCTGCTCATCGGCACGGAGGCAGGACTGAAACTCTACTGGCCCATGGACGAGGGCGTGGCAGCACTGCCCTTCACCTACGACTACTCGAAGTCGTCGGGCGTGGCCAACGAGAACCACGGCCATCGCGCACCCAACACCATCTTCGCCACCGTCATCCCCACCGCCGACCAGCTGCGTCTCTACGGCAAGACCGACGAAGAGGGCAACTACGTCATCCGTGGCATACCGTTCAGCGGCGAGGGCACTAACTACTCCGTGCGCCCCACCCTGGGCATCCATGCCTTCACACCGCAGTACCAGACGCGCTTCGTCAACAAAGAGGCGCTGACCCACTCGGCCGTCGACTTCGACGACGTGAGCTCGTTCCCCGTGAGCGGCACCGTCTACTACGAGCATACCGACTATCCCGTAGAGGGCGTAAACTTCTACGTCGACGGAACCATCTGCTCAAAGGACGGCAAGCCCGCGACCACCGACGCACAGGGCCGCTACACCATCTCGGTGCCTATCGGCGACCACTACATCACCGTGGGCAAGCAGGGCCACACGTTCGTATATGACGGCCGCTATCCCGTCGACACCTTAGGCGTAGGTCAGCGGTTCACCTTCGACCGCGAAGTGACCGACCTCGTGTTCTACGACAACACGCTGGTGACCGTCGCCGGCCGCGTGGTAGGCGGCGACACCGAGGCTGGCAAGCCATTGGGCATGGGCGAGAGCACCAACAATATCGGTCAGGCCCGCGTGACGCTCTCCCTGCAGAGCGACAGTCCCTATCGCCTGAACGTGGTGGAGACGCACAATGTCACCACCTACTCCATTGACCCCAACGCCAACCAGCTCAATGTGGCCTCGCCCACCGTCGACGTACAGAGCACAGCCTGGCGCACAGGCGGCACCCACAACACCGACGTAAAGAGCATCATCATCGAGACCGACCCCAAGACGGGCGAGTTTGCCGCTCAGGTGCCACCATTATTATATAAGGTGACGAGCGTGCGGATGCTCAACGGCGATGCCGAGGCCTCGTTTGCCGGCGTCACCTTCAGCGACATCGACGCCACCAATCCATTAGTGGAGTACACAGACACGTCGGAGATGAACAACGACCTCTACCACAAGGAGTTCACCTATAACGCACGACTGGCCCAGACAGAATCCACCTACCACTGCACACCCACATTCATGGTGTGGCAGGACGGACGCGACGACGGTCTCTTCGGCGACGACACTGCCACCTACTTCGACCCGCTGACCGAGGAGGAAGAGAATGTACCAGCCATCGAGAACGGTACCTACCTGTTCGGCTATCCGCTGTTCGAGCAGAGCAAGGACTACACATTCAAGATAAAGGGCTACGAGCAATACACCAACAGCGACGATGCTGACAACGTGGTAACCACCACCGTGCCGCTGAAGAACACACTGGTGACCATCGACAACCAGATGAGTGCCGACCGCAGGGTGGCTGCCGAAGAGGGAACCCTGGACGGTCGCAACTACCGCCCAGGCGACGTAATCGACAACGATGCACTGGAACAGTTCATGGACGTGGCCGACAACCAGCTGAGGCTGGACGACTACGGCGAGGCTGCCTATACCTGGACTGCCGGAATGCCCAACATCTACGACGACCTGACGCGCTCGGTTGCCATCAACTATGAATACAACAACCGCAATAACGCATGGAAGGACGATACGTTCAAGGGCATCATCCTCGGAGCACTGCCCTCGGGCAGCAACTTCGTAACCGCCGGTCCCGACAAGGTGGTCATGATTCTGCGCGACCCTGCCGGGTCAGGCTCGAGCGCCTCGTGGCAGAAAGGGTCGTCGCACTCGACGGTGAACACCAACACGGTGACCACCACGTCCGACGATATGGTGAACACCCTCAGCCACTTAGGTGCCGAAACCGACGTCGCAAGCGGTGCCATCGCCATGTACGTCATACAGAAGATGGAAGCCAAGCAAGACGTGGAAGTAGGCCTGGAGATGAACTACTCGTATGAGGGCACCCACACCACAACCACCACCGTCACCACGACGAAAACCATCTCAACGTCGGACTCGCCCGACTTCGTGGGTGCCGACGGCGACGTGTTCATCGGCACCTCGACGAACCTGCTCTTCGGCAATGCCCGCCAGGTATTGGTGAAGAAGGCACTCGACGGCACCTACTCAATAGGCAGCGAGGACGGACTGATGACCTCGACGCAGTTTGCCACCGAGTTCAGCTATACGCAGCACTATATCGAGAACACGCTGATTCCGAACTTGGAGAAGCTACGCAACGACCTTATCAAGCCGGTCAGCGCATCGGAATACGAGACCTGGAAAAACACAACCGACGAGATGAAGTACATCACGACGCTCTCGGAGGACGACGAACGATTCGGCAGCGACAACGGCGATGTGACGGTATGGGGCTCGCTGGCCAAGGAAGGCACCTTCGTGGCCGGCCCGTCCTACCGAGCCGTGAAGCCTTCGACTGAAACCGCAGCGGTCTACCAGGACATGGTGCACTACTACAACGAGTCAATCCGCAACTGGAAGGAGCAGCTGGCACTGAACGAAAAGCAGAAGCTGCAAGTGATGGACGACCGCATGAGCTGGCTCATCAACAACTACTCGTTCGACGGCGGCACATCGGTGGAGTATTCAACCGGCACCGAGGAGGTGAAGGACTCCGTATGGTCGAACTCATGGAGCGTACACCTCGTGGCCGGCGGCAAGTCGGGAGTCACAGTCAACAAGACGGGTGTGGAAGTGACCTACCAGACAAAAACCGGCTCGGGAATGACCTACGTGGACGAGGAGCACCAAACGGAGAGCAAGTCCTTCACATTCACGCTCAAAGAGGAGGGCGACGATGCCCTGTCGGTCGACGCCTTCAACTCGCCCCAGAAGTTCGCACCAATCTTCATCACACGCGGCGGACAGACATCCTGTCCCTATGAGGGCGAGACGGTGACGAAGTACTTCAGGCCCGGCACCAGCATCGGCACGGCCACGATGAAGATGGAAGACCCGCAGCTGTCGGTGCTCGACGCGAAGAACGTGCTGAGCGACGTGCCGCGCGGCGGAAAGGCCATCTTCTACCTGCAGCTGAAGAATCAGAGCGAGACCAACAGCGACGGACAGTTCAACCTCGTGCCCATCGAGGGCACCAACCCCAACGGCGCGCTGCTGAGCCTTTCGACAGGCCCGCTTGGCAACGGCCACACCTTCATCGTGAAGAGCGGCGAGACGCTGACCATCCCGCTGACGCTGGAGCAGATGAACACCGACATCTACGACTACGAGAACATCGGCCTGTCGCTGCAGAGCGCCTGCCAGAGCAACCTGGAGTCGACAGTCTACCTGACTGCCCACTTCGTACCGAGCAGCTCGGACATCGCCTTGACGGCCGACAAGAGCGTGCTGAACACCATCGTGGGCGACGTGCTGAACCTGAAGGTGCGCGACTACGACGCCGAGTTCGAGAACCTGAAGTATATCCGCGTACAATACAAGGCTCTTGGCGACGCCACATGGTCGACGATTCCCAGGCAGGAATACTACGTAGACGAGAAGTATAAGGCCAGCAACAACCAGCCGCTGCCCGCCGGCGGCGTCATCAACGTGGAGTTCCCGATGGAGAACTACGTCGACGGCACCTATCAGTTCCGCGCACAGACGGCCACGGCCTACGGCAACGAGGAGATTACGAAGGAGAGTGAGACCATCACCATCGTGAAGGACATGAAGAAGCCGCAGCTCTTCGGCAACGCCAACCCGAGCGACGGCGTGCTGAACGCGGGCGACGAGATCAGCGTGACCTTCAACGAGGACATCCGACAGAGCATGCTCACCGAGACGGCCAACTTCATGATTACCGCCGCCCTGAACGGCCAGCAGATAGCCCACAGCGTGGCTCTCGACGGTCAGGCCACAGCCTGCGCCGCAAAGACCGACGCCAACATCAACCTGGCCAAGAAGAACTTCACCACCGACATGTGGGTGAACTATAGCGGTGCAGGCACACTGCTGAGCCACGGCAACGGCGAGGAGAAGCTGGAAGTGGGCACCGACGCTCAGGGACACCTCGTGGTGACCATTGGCAATCATACCTACACCTCGGCAAAGACCATCAGCCAGAACAAGTGGGTGTTCCTCACCATGAACTACCAGTACACCGGCAACGGAGGCATGCTGAACGCACTGTTTGCCGCCGACGATTCGCAGACCAGCCTGTTCACCGACCTGCCCGTGGCCACCTATGAGGGCAACGGCACGCTCACCGTGGGCAAGCAGCTGACGGGTGCCATCCACGAGCTGACGCTTTGGGACAAGGCCCGCAACTGTGCCGACGCCCAAGCTGAGATGTACTACACGAAGAAGCCGTCGACGCCCAACCTCATCGGCTACTGGAAGTTCGACGAGGGTGAAGGCCTCGTGGCCACCGACTATGCCCGCAACCGCCACATGACACTGGCCGGACAGACCTGGTACGTGAACAACGCGAACAAGGCGGTGACGCTCAATGGCAGCCAGGCCGTGAGGCTGAACATCTCGGAATGCAGTGCACTGACCACCGACGACTATGCACTGGAACTGTGGTTCAAGAGCCAGCAGACGGGCAAGGCTGCCCTCTTCTCGACGGGTTATACCGCACAGGCCATAGAGATGGGCTTCGATGACGACGGCGCACTGACGCTGACATCGAACGGCAACACCCGCGTGGTGGCCACCAACGACTACCGCGACAACGCTTGGCACCACTTGGCACTGAACGTGCGCCGCAACGGCAACGCCGCCGTCTATGTCGACGGCACGCCCGTAGCCACGATGTCGGCATCGGCCATCGGCACGCTGGCCGGCTCGGAAGTGGTGGTGGGTGCCTCGAAGGCAGGCACTGGCAGCTACACTGACTACTTCAAGGGCGCCATCGACGAAGTGCGTTTCTGGAAGGCCACACTCACGGGCGACTACTTAAAGCGCCACAAGAGCACGCGACTGACGGGCGAGGAGGGCGGCCTCGTGGCCTACTATCCCTTTGAGCACAAGGTGCTTGAGCAGCACCAGGTGGTGACCGTCGCCTCGGCCACCGACGAGGCAAAGGGCAAGTTCGACGCCACGCCCACTAGCGGCACCATCAGCTACAGCGACGAGGCTCCACAGCTGAAGGAGGCCCCGACGGTGACGAACATCGGCTTCAACTTCGTGGCCAACGAACGCACCATCGTCATCAACCTCACCAACAAGGCCGAGGAGCTGGAAGGAACAACACTCGACCTCACCGTAAGGGCAGTGCTCGACGCCAACGGCAACGAGTCGGAGGACATACACTGGACGGCCTACGTCAGGCAGAACAGCCTGCTGTGGAAGGGCGACAACGAGGTGACAGTAGAGAAGATGGCGGGCGAGACGGCCACCTTCGAGGCAACCATCATCAACGAGAGCGGCGACTCGGAGAACTGGACGCTCTCCGGAATGCCCTCCTGGCTCACGGCCAGCGCCACCAGCGGCACGCTGAAGGCACAGCTACAAAAGGTCATCACCTTCACCGTGGCCGAGAGCACGCCGCCGGGAAGGTACGAGCAGACCGTCTATCTCACGGGCAACAACAACATCAGCGAGCCGCTGACCCTCTACCTGAAGGTGAAGAGCGAAGAGCCGACATGGGCCGTGAACGCGGGCGACTATGAGGAGACGATGAACGTCATCGGGGCCCTCCAGGTGCTCGGCGTGCCCTCGCAGGACGAGGACGACCTTGTGGCTGCCTTCATCGGTGGTGAGTGCCGCGGCGTGGCCCGTCCGGAGTACAAGTCGCGCTACGACGGCTACTTCATCATGATGGACGTCTACGGCGAGGTAGCCGACAACGAGCAGCCCGTGACGTTCAAGGTGTTCGACGCATCGACAGGCACCGTCTATCCCGTGGTCACCACGAGCCAGCCGGTAAGCTTCAGCACCAACGCCATCGTGGGACGCTACGACAGTCCGCTGGTGCTCAACGCCACCGACATGATCGAGCAGAACATCGACCTGGCAAAGGGATGGAACTGGATGTCGCTGAGCGTAAGGCCCGACGAGATGACCGTTCCCGTGGTCTTCGCCAATGCTGGGGACAAGGTGCGCTCGGTGAAGGGCAACAGCATGAGTGCCTACTACGACGAGGGCTTGTGGATCAGCGGCAGCAACGCCATGACCAATACCAACATGTATGCCGTGAACACCAGCGAGGCGCTGACACTCTCGGTCACCGGACACAGGGTGAAAACGGCTGAGACTCCCATCACCGTGGTGAACGGATGGAACTGGGTAGGCTTCAACAGTCAGCAGGTGATGAGCGTCAGCGACGCACTGGCAGGCATGGACCCACAGAACGGCGACGTCATCAAGGGGCACCGCGGCATGGCCTACTTCGACAGCTACGAGTGGATTGGCTCGCTACGCACGCTCATGCCCGGCAAGGGATACAAGATACAGAGCGTGGCCACAGCACAGCGCACCTTCAGCTATCCCGAGACAGTGGCGGCTGCCAGACCGTACAGAACGGCTGAGCATCCGGCTGCCACTCCCGGCGTCTTCGAGCCGACAGACTATACCAACTATGCCTCGAACATGGTGCTCATCGCACAGGTGGTGGCCGGCGGACAGCCCGCAGCGGGCATAGAGCTGGGCATCTTCGCCGGTGAGGAGTGCCGCGAGGCCGCCATGACCGACGACCATGGCATGGTGTTCATCACCATACCGGGCGACTCGCCCTGCACGCTCACCTTCCAGGTCAGCGACGGCACCGACGTAGCCCGGGCCAACGGCAGCATCGTCTACGAGAACGACGCCATCATGGGCACACCTCAGGCACCTTACGTCATAGACCTCGGCGTGAGCACTGCCATCGGCAGCATTGCCGCTGCACAGGACGGCAGCGAGTGGTTCGACCTGCAAGGCCGTAAGGTGCGCCGCGACGACCAGAGCCGCAAACTGCGCAAGGGCATCTACATCGTCCGACCGGCCGGAGGCAAGAACGGACAGAAGAAAGTAAGATAAGGCGACGCGTATGAAAACCTTCATCAAGAAACTGTTGGCAACAATGTCCTCACCCCTCCCGCTCAGGGAGGGGATGGGGGCATGGCTGCTGCTCCTCGCCATAGGGAGCACAGCTACCATGGCGCAGGACACGACGCTGAACGACGATCCCTTCCCCGAGGTTGACACCCACAAGTATGCCGACAACATGACGATATTCGGACAGGTGAGGAGGAACGGAGCGGCCGTGGGAGGCAGCACCGTCGTAGCCGTCTACCACGGCGACGAGTTGCGCGGCAAGGGCACCGTCTTCAGCCAGGGCCGCCACACCGACATCTTTCTCATCCAGGTGTGGGGCGACACGAAAGGCGACGCACTCGTCTTCAAGGTGAGCACCGGCTCACAGCTGTTCACCGTAGATCAGGGACTGACCTACCAGGCCAACGCCGAGGTGGGCACGCCCACAGACTACTACTACATAGACCTGCCGTCGTCGGCACCGGGCGAGGCCGTAGAGCAGACGCTCACGCTGAAGAAAGGATGGAACTGGGTGGCGGGATTCCTGCAGGAGCCGCTATCTGTGAGCGCGATGGCCAGTGCCTGCAGCCGCATACAGAGCCAGACGCACGAGGTGGTAAGCGACCCGCTGTACGGCATGACCGGACCGCTGACCGCGCTGCTGCCCGGCGTGGGCTATAAGATAAAGGTGAGCGAAGACTGCACCTGCACGTTCAGCGGCCACGTCTGCAACCCCGCCGACGTGAGCGTCAGCCTGCAAAAGGGATGGAACTGGATAGGCTACCCGCTACTGCAGGCCGCCTCGCCCGCCGCTGCCCTGGCAGGACTGCAGGCCGCCCTGGGCGACCGTCTGCTGAGCCAAGACAAGTATGCCGAGTACGGCACGGACGGCTGGCAGGGAACGCTCCGGACGCTGGAGCCCGGCAAAGCCTACATGTACTTCCGTGCCGCCGGCGCCACCACCTTCACCTATCCTTACTGACACAGCAAAGAACAAGAGACTCGCTCTTTTTTTGTCCCCACCCTACCACAAACTTCGCCAGCCTTCTTCTGCAGACGGCTGGCGATTATAATAGCGTCTCATTTTCTTATAATTCGTTTAATAGCTGATTATCATGTCAAATGACCCTCATTCCAAAGCTGTCAACTATCCGCGTCATACCAAAACAACTTGTTTTGGTCTGCAAAACATGCCTCATTGGGATGTAATGGATGCTCCGTCGGAAACCAAAACAACTTGTTTTGGTCTGGCAATCGTAAGTAATTCTTTTTCAGCGGAACGTCCATTGCGATGCAATGGGCATTTCACTGTCACCTGACATCTGCTTACATGAGCATATAGGATTATTTGAGCCGTAAATAACCCAACACGGAGAACAGGACAATCAGTATAAATAATCCCACTATCTTTTGCTGTGGATGAAAGGATTCGGTATCGGGAAGAAGGGTGGACAGCACAACTATGGCAACGACACTTGCTCCAAAAATCAGGCACAGACCTGCCTTGCGTTTCATGGACATCAGCAGACTGCCTATTGCGAAAAGCACACTCATGATGATGCCATATTGCAGGGAAACGTCTGCCGGACTCTTGAAAAGCAGGATAAGACATTCTATCGTCTTATACACAAAAAACAGGAATGCCACGCGCAAAACATGTTTTGAGAACAATTCTAATGTAACCTTTTTTTTCATAAAACTAATACTGTATGGAAATCACTTAACGACTATGATAGTAAACGAGCAGTCCGACTTCAAAACACCTCTATGTATTATAATAGGTATTTCTACAGCAGACTGCTCATTTGCTGTGCTGTTTACCAAAAATAGCAAACAGACCATTCGACTAGTAAGGCTGCAACTCCAACCGCACCTGTTGTAGCATAAGCAGCTAACTTCGACGCTGTTTTACTTATGGCTTTTTCTACTGTTTTGATTATTAATTCTTTTGTAACGGATTGCCCAGTTTTAGTGGCAATAGTCAGGTCTACGGTTATTTCCACTATATCTATACAAAAGATCTGACCCAAACAATGTAAGGCTTTTTCCTTATCAAAAGACATTACCTCATACCCTTCAGGTCCCAATATTCCAATTTTAGGGTCGTCAATCGCTTCAACAACCTCAAGACCAGCCACTGCATATACCAAAGATTGCTCAGTAGAACAAATGCTATTCATTTCATCGTGGGACACACCCATTGAGACGAACATTTTCTGGGCCGCTCCACCTAAATTCTCTATCGCCTTACTGATTGTTTCAACATCATCTTCTGTGTAGATGGGATCCTGTTCATTTACTGATCTTGTCTCGGATTCCTTAGAAACCTTCACTAACAGGGAATTCAGTTGATTCCATTGGGAACAGAAATCATTGATATTCTCCTTTTCGGCAAGAGAAAGGATGACTTCTGGCTGATTGTTGTCGTCGAACTCTTCAGCCAATAATGAATCTGTACTCTGGCATGACATCTGAAATACAGAAACACAAATAATACTAATGACAAATAAATATTTTTTCATATATACTTTTTTAAAAAAATTTATAACAGTGATTATCAGCAGGCCAACTTCATTTATCGTTCTTACTATAAGAGCGATATTCGGCCAACGTATGCATGACCTTCGTCATTGACGAAACAGATGACGTACTCGCCAGAGAGAGAGAAGGGCAACCAAATGTTGCTTTCACCATTGAGTATGTAGTGCTGATATGCTACATCGTCGCCTTGATACAATTCCATGGTGTAGTTAGCCAGTCGATCATCAACATAGAGGGTGTGACCATTGATGTAAACCGATGGAGCAAGAGAAGGACTCTTTGGTCTTATGCCGCTTCCGTGGGTAGGAACAAAAAGTGACGCTGTCAGTTGAACTTGTTCATAACCGTCTTCAACTGGGAGTGGTTTTGCCTGCATACTAAACGTAAAGAAACTCATTAGCAGCAATGCCGTTTTCATTTTTGATACTCTCATACAAAATAAATTTAATTACACCCCATTGCGGGTTGACAGTTTGTCAGGCTCCGGGATTCGGGGTGCAAAAGTACACAGTATGCTATTCTATGCAAAATAATCAGCTTACATGTTTTACATGTCCATCCCCAATGATTTCGCAAATTCAATGCAAAACCCTATGTATCAATTGTTTCTATCACATCTACATCTTTTACATCAGATGGCTGCAATAGTTCACCTAGTTTATAAATTGACACATCAAAGCCCCCTACTCCTTCTCCTCCGAATAACTTTCTGTTTATGTTGGAACGGCTGTTAGATATACTCTGTGATGACTTTTTTAATAGATTCTGTATCTCCGACCCAAGAAAACGCAGCTTGGTTAGTATTGCAACTTGCTTTTCAAAATCAGTAAGGTGCATTTCTTTCTTGTCTATATCCACCATAAACTGAGGAAGATAGAGGTACATTTTTGTATACAAGTCACTCCATAAAGAGCTGGGAGCTGTTCCTCTTGATGCATATTGGTGTAAACTAACAACTTCTGAGCTAGTGAGGATTTCATTCTCCAATCTCCATTTTTCTGGTCGTTGGTGATCGTTTTGTTTATTTGCAATAATGAGAGTTAGTCGAGCTATTTCCCCTTCCATAATCGTTTTTTGTTCTTCTAACTGTTGTTCTCTTTCTTCACTTTTGCTCATTTTTATCTCTATGTCCTGTTTTGCATTCAACAGCTGAGTATAACGTCGATAAACTTCTGCATATTTCTCCATATCTTCCTGCTGCCTTTTTCTTTTACCTTTCCTATATATATAAAACAGACATAAAACGATCATAATGATGACAAGAAGAAACTGCACGATAATAGTAGAAGTATACAATATCGTCTTAGCCTCACTCTCCTTTTTCGTAGCGATATCTTGAAAATGTCTATAGTCATATAAGGATTTTATAAATTGGATTTTCTCTGTAGAAAGTCTGATGAGTGCAGAATCGTTAGCATTACAATAGAGTTGAGCATATTTTGCTATTGAGTCTGTGTTCGCTTTCTTTTGATAAAGATTGAAAAGACCACGATAGGCTGCTTCCAGATGGTCAGGCTCGTAAGCAAGAGCGAGCAACCGTCGGAAATACATTTCAGCAGAGTCCAGATGGTTTACAAGCAGTTGATAGGCACCCATGGAATAGTAATATATTTCTCTGCCTTTCTCTATATTGCCAAGGCTGTCAAATATACCGGATTTGCGTTCTTGTATATCCATATACTTTCTGGCTTCTAACGCCTTATGGTTTGACAAATGATGAAAGATAATAAATGCGTTATTGCCATAAGCTGTTTTTTGATAGCCATTATTGATGAGCAGGAGATTCACCTTTTGCTCTTGTTCAACAGCTTTTTCATATTCACCTTTGTTCCACAATGCACTTGCTATCCAGGAATCACATAAAAGAACATTCAGTGTGTCTCTGGATTTTATGGCACAGTGTTTCAATAATTCCAACTCTTCAAGCTCTCGGTCGGGCAACCTCTGGTCAGAATACAGTTGCGACAATTGGCTGTGTACCAAAAACAGATGCCGCCAGTTGCAGTCGCTACGGGTGGTGTCGGCAGCTTGGTCGGCTTGCTGGTAGAGGTCGATGGCTTGCGGAAGACGGCCCATGTCGTGATAGACACGGCCAAGGAGGTAGAGAGCTTCCACCTGCTCATTGGCAGAGCCATGGTGGTGATAGTAGTCGGTCACTTGGCTGAACGCAGTGTCGGCCTCCGTGAGGCGGTCTTGCTTGTTGCGCGCCTTAAGCTGCAGCATTCTGTAGTGCATTTGCTGTCTATGGCTTAGTCTGTCGGTTTGCGTGCCAATGCTGTCGTCTATCAACGTACATGCAGTGGCAATATCATTCGAATAATCCATCAGACTATCAGCAAGTTGCATCAGCCTGTCGTATTTCTCACTCTCTTGACAACTTGTCAAGAACAAGATGATTGTAACGCAAAAGAATGTTTTCGGGGTCATCAAAGAACAGATTATGTTGCATTCGAGGTGCAAAGATAGGGCGTTTCGTCGAGACACTTCATTCCGTCCTTGATGGCCTTGCTGACGAGGTTCTTGATCTTCGACTGTCCGTCGAGGATACTATAGTAAGTATGTACGTGCAGGTGAATGAAGTCTTCCATTGAGCTGTGATTATTGTGGAGTGCAAATTTAATCCATTTCTCTGAATTAACCAAATATTTCAGCCAGTAAGGTTGAAAAAGCCACCAACCGGCTCGATTATCTACTAAATTCACATAAAAAAGACTACTTTTTTATTATAACATGGTGGCCATTCGGATATTTTTGACTACATTTGCATCGTTATAGAACTGTGAATATGAGACGAACGGAAGTTGTAAACCAAATAAGCAAGGCGATTCACCAAGTTGCCCCTACTGCAACGGCTATACTCTATGGTTCGGAGGCTCGTGGCGATGCTCGTGCTGACAGCGACATTGACGTACTGATTCTGCTTGACGGCGACAAGATGAGCCTGAAACGCGAAATGGAAGTAACGGGGCCGCTTAACGAGATAGAGTGGCGGACGGGGGTGCTGGTCAGTCCGACGGTGATGCTTCGCAAGCAGTGGGAGAACATGCCGTTCAAGACTCCGTTTTATATCAACGTAATGAATGAGGGCATTAGGATATGAAAGAGACACTTGACGAACAGAGCCGCCTCGGACTTGTACACTACCGTATGCAACGGGCTGACGAGACGATGGAAGAAGCTGCAGTCCTTGCCGAGCGAGGATTCTATAACGCCACTGTCAACCGGCTATATTATGCATGTTTCTATGCCACGCAAGCTTTGTTGTTGAAACATCATATTGCAGCCACGACCCATGCTGGAGTGAAGTCGATGCTTGGACTGCATTTCGTTTCGAAGGGCATCATATCTATTGACCACGGCAAGATCTTCAACACACTTTTTGAGAAGCGTCACAGCAGCGACTACGAAGCTTTTGCCTATTGCGACAAAGCACTGGTTGACGACCTGAAACCGCTGGCCGAGGCTTTCATCCAGAGGATTAAGGAACTTTTAGAAGACAATAACAGTCAATAACCTCTTAATCTTAAAAACAAAAAAAGGAAGTAACAAGACTGTTTCATTCTCATATCCGACCGTCCCGTACAGGGAAAGTCCCATTCAGTTTTCAAAACGCCCGTCCCGCTTATGAAAACCGTGTTTTGATTTTCATAGTCCCAGTACAGCATTGGGTTAGCCATTTTCCCATATCGGGACAGCCTTAAGAGAGCCGACACGGAAAAAGGAAGAATCAAATCCCTCCGATTTAGTGTCCCTCCAATTTAGGCAGTGGCGAGCCATTTTTGTTATCATCATAAGATTTCTGAGTTTTTTCTTTGCCGTTTCAAAAATATCTCCTATCTTTGTACCCGACTCAGTTAGCCCGTATGGGCGAAGGGGTCAGACATTGAGGAATCCAGAGGCCGACGATGCCGTTTGTAGGGCAGGCTAAAGGGAAAGGCGTAAGTAGAAACTCCCATGCTTTTTTGTTCACACTAACCTAAAGTAAATTACTAACCGCTGAATTGGGGAGTCAGGAGGCTTGATAATGCAATTCTGTTATGAGAGCAACGATAATCACAACTATTATTTTGCTACTGGCCTTACTCAGTAGCAGCACAGCAAAGTCACAGACGCTGGTCGTTTGGCAGAAAGACGGCAGCAAGGTGTATTATAATCTGGATCACCAACCCAAAACCACTTTCACAACAGACGACTTGGTGATAACAACCGCCCAGACTACCATCAGTTATCCACTTGCGAAGATTCTTCGCTATACCTACGAGAGTGGTTCGCAGGGCATCGACGATCTAAAGAAACAGGGCATCTGTATCACCCACAAGGATGACGAAGTCATTGTGACGGGACTACCGCAGGGCAAGACTATCTCTGTGTATGGCGCAGACGGCAAGCAATTACTATCCAAACGTTCAGATGGTAGCACACGCCAGGTACTTTCCCTCAGTCAACTCCCCACAGGAGTTTATGTCATTAAGGCCGAAACTGTCAACTACAAAATTATGAAGCGATGAAAAAGCCAGTCTTTACCCTATTGGCTCTCCTTGCCTGTACCATATACCCCGTTAGGGCATACGAGTATTTCACTATCTATTTCAGTGACGGCACCAAGTCCGAAGCCTTCTATGCCACAGATGTCGATAGTATCTGCTACTCCAAACTCAGCCTCGACAGCATCGCTTATGACGATTGGCAAGTGCAGGAAATTTATACCTGCGACAGTGTCTATCGATATCCGTTGGCACAGATTGACAGCCTTAGTTTTAAGGATGTGAACGAAGATGCCGTGGCCAAAGATATTGCACGAGCATGCGGTACTATTACTCCAATTTATAATCAGTGCTCATCAACCTATGAGATTTTAAAGCATATACCCACCATTAAAGATGTTGAAGGTGTTGAGGATGTATGGGCTGACAACCAAACCCTATTTGTGAAAATCAAAGATTGGGGAACTATATCATTCCTATATCCTCCTGATGACGAACCATACACAAGCAATAATAGCAGAGTGTTGATGCAGCCAATGACTCGCAATGCAGAAGAAACAAGTGAGAACATTTCATTTCACGATCATGGAAGCGCTCAAAAAGTTTGCATTATTAACCAGCAGGTTAATGATAAAGGACGTGAGAGCAAACGTAATGCAGCAAAAGAGATTAGTGATATGTGTGAAGAAATGGGGTTAGCTGTGATTCCCAACAACAATGCAGCGCCAGTTTTTTTCTTGAACGATATATACAACTACGATTTAGTGTTCCTGATGACTCACGGAAGCTATGATGAAAGGACCGGGCTACATTGGATAGTTACTGGTGAGCAGATATTTGAGGACAAGAATTGGATTCCTGGCACGATGGTTGAAGAAATGATAGCCGAATATCTGTTCAAGAAAAAATATCCTAATGTTTCAGCAAACAAGATAAGCCTTACTGGAATCAAGGAATTGAGAAATGGAGACAGTATTACTGTTTGGTACACGCAAATATCAAATCGTTACATTTCGTCAGCCAATCGGAGTGTGAATAATGGAAGAGAAACCATCATCTTTAACACAGCCTGTCAATCAAGGAAAGGACCAGAGCCCGCGTGCTATAACCTTGTACTAGCTTTTTTAAATAATGGAGCAAACGCCTATTATGGCTATAATGAAGTAAACGGTGTAGGTGCCCAAGCTGGAACATGGCTTTGCAAAAACCTACTAAATGGCCGTTCTGTCATAACAGCAGGAAATGGAATCCCTTTTTATTATTGTTCTCAAAAATTTGAATATCCTGAGAATTCCGGAAATACGGTAAAAACAGAGCTTGGTTACAATTGTTTCTATGATGCATGTTTATATCATCCAGAGACCCTTAAAGCCGACCAACAAGATACAATAATTAAGTTGAAAGGCCATATAAAAATGCTTAACACTACAGAAATTGTATGTGATTACAGGTATGGTTTCTTGGTAGCTGACAATCCTGACATGGAACAACTTATTAAGACAATTTATCCTGTGGAGGGAACATACGATCCTTCAACTATGTATATGAAATGGGAATCTACCCTTGATGCAAGCAAGTTACAGCCTAACACCACCTATTACTATCGTGCCTACATGCACGATGGCTATAGTTACTGCTATGGCGAAGTGAAGGAGATTGCTAAAGCCGAACCCTATGTTGTTCTTAAAGATGGCATCCTCACGTTTTTCTATGATGGTCAAAAGAACAACAGGGAAGGAGAAGTATATGAAATAAGGGAAACCTATGAATGGGATAATAATTTACCAGATTGGCATGATAGATCCCCATACATCTCACAGGCGGTTTTCGATTCAACTTTTGTCAATTATTCACCTACAAGTACGGCCTATTGGTTTGAAGGTCTCAGCGTATTGTCAAGAATAGATAATATTGAGTGTCTAAACACTACCAAAGTAACAAACATGAAACGTATGTTCGGTAATTGTCCTGCGCTGAAGAGTATTGACCTGAGTGGTTTCAACACCACTAATGTAACGGACATGGGGGGAATGTTCGTTGGTTGTTATCGCTTGACGAGTCTTGATTTAAGCAATTTTAATACTACTAATGTAACAAATATGGAATCGATGTTTCACTTTTGCAATCACTTGACAGACCTAGACTTGAGCAGTTTTAATACTATCAATGTAACAAATATGTCTGATATGTTCTCTGATTGTTACTCCCTGACGAGTCTTGACCTGAGTAGTTTTAACACCACCAATGTAACTAATATGAATAGAATGTTCTCATCTTGCAAATCTCTGACAAACATTGAGTTAGACGGATTCAACACCGGCAACGTAACAGATATGTCTGTTGTACTAATTTCCGCCGTGGCGTAAAAGCTTAAGCCCTTCGGCTCGTGCGGTTCGTTTGTTAATATTTCCGTTAATTCTCACTTTTTCGTATATTAGTGGTGTGTAAAGGGGGCACGGCCGCC
>Ga0310695_10000893_pt1 | contig 73121 bp, 51 predicted proteins | sample RumenRJG_04DNA_FD_203882 | JGI IMG/M metagenome (GOLD analysis project Ga0310695, IMG submission 203882) | Bovine rumen microbial communities from Lethbridge, Alberta, Canada - RJG_04 (v2) (version 2) | ecosystem: Host-associated > Mammals > Digestive system > Stomach > Rumen | place: Canada... | reverse complement strand
AAGAGCTGGAACGGACGCCACCGGTGAATTATATGCTCGCCCTCGTGTATGCCCGGAACCAGGACGACCAAAATGCGGTCCAGTGTTACCTGGACGCCTGTAAACAAGACCACAGCTATGTATTCCGCGGCAACCTGGACCCGGAGATCTATGTCCTGATACAACGGTATGGACTCCATAAAGAGGAAGACGACTGATACAGGTAAAATATTATCAGATAAACCATTATTACCAATTTATCATACACATTATGAAAAAAATCAACCTTTTCATTGCAGCGCTCGCTGCAACCGTAGGACTTGTTTCCTGCAACAAGAACCAGCCTGTTGAGCCCATTAACGAGCTTGAGCAGAGCACCGGCATGCTGTTCGTGAACCTTACGCCCCAGAACAGCCTTGATACCAAGGCCACGAACACCACGATGAGTGATGCGGAATCCCAGATTCGCTCCATCCAAGTGTTCGTTTTCCCAGCAGAGAACAATGCCGCCCTCGGTCTCGTAAAAGACAATCTCGAGACCTCCAAGTTCGTGTCCGGCGATGCCATCAGTTCCACCATCTCCAACGTTCCAACCGGCAACCCCATTGCCATTACAACCTTCCTTGGAAAAAAGAAAATCGTCGCCTTGGTGAATGCTCCCCGCCAGACGAATGTCACCACTCTGGACAACCTGCTCAGCCGCACGTCCGTCCTCAGTGAAAACTACGTCACCGCTACGAACGCCGCAGACGGCATCAACCGTTACGGAATGGTAATGGCCGGCGCATACGGCTACACCTACACCGCCACCGCCTCGGGGAACGGTATCAATATCGTCCCCGGCGAACTGGATGTAACCAAGGTCTATGATAGCAAAGACGCTGCGACCACCGTAACGCCTGCCTCTATTCCGGTTTACCGTCTCGGCGCACGCATTGAAATCGGTACCGTCACCGTCAAGTTCGCAGACACGGACCTCGCCGGCAAACAGCTCACCATTCAGGACATCAAACTGAAGAACGTCATGTCTGCTGTCACCTTCGGAGGAAGCAATACTACCCTGACCGGAACAGCCGCCAACTGGGTCATGCAGATGGCAACCACCGGCGCAAGCGCAGGGAGCTATCCCGCTGACGTCAACGGTGCTTCTTATGCCGACAAGCTCCAGGATACCGGCCTCGCCATTGCCTGCACTGAAGGAGCTGCAACACCCGTCAACAAGAGTTACATCGTGTATCCGAACCCGATTGTCGAAGACGTCACGTCCAGCACCTGGGCTCCCCGCCGTACCCGCCTGGTCATCCACGCGACGCTTGACACTGAGAACACCTATTATGTCTTCTCTATCGCCGATCCCATCAATATCGTTGGCGGACAGGATGGACAGAACGGAAACTTCACCTCCATCGTGGGCAATCGCCGCTACGTCATCAACAACATCAACATCACGATGAAGGGTAAACCCAACGACAACGATGACACCGTACCTGTTACCGCCCGCATCAGCGCCATTGTTGAAGTGCAGGACTGGGCCGGTCAAACGCTGCTGAGCTACGAGATCTAGCCTCTCTTTTTGGCCCCCGGTCATACAGCCGGGGACCCTTCCCGGGGAACGAGTAAAGGACTTCTCACGGGTTCGATTCCCGCGTTCCCCGCCAGTTAGAAATGATTATAAACATGCAATACTACAGAAAAAAACACATTGAGAGCATCCTTTACCTGCTGGTCATTCTGGCTTCAGTAATGGGCCTTAGCTCGTGCAAGCAGCTCGTATTGGAGGACCGTTCCGACTGCCCGGCGTTCCTGTTTTTCGACATTACGAATGCTGCGGATTACGACATATCCGAATACGCCCATATTGCGGCATATAAGTATCCTGATGGAGACCTGCTGGCGGGAGATACGACCACAGTACGGGCCGTACAGGACGACGAGTTTTATCTTCAGGTGAAACGCTCTGATTCGGTCCGTGGATACGGCGTTCTTCGTTTCATTGGCGCGCATAATCAAGGCTCGCAGTGGATAGTGGACCCCGGTGAGGAATTCCCGCCAATCTGGCGCTTTGATTACAAAACGACAGCCGCGTCCGAGTCGTACTATATTGACGTGGAAGCGGTCAAGGACCATTCGGTCATTGATGTCCGTTTTCTGGATGCGGACATGTACGAGGGAAGCGGCGGCGAGTTCCCGTATTATATTGTTATCCGTTCCAATACCTACGGTATTGACGGTATGGATGGAAGTCCTGTTAAGGGTCCTTTCCTTTTTGAGCCTGTCGAATATGCTTGCGGACGTTTCCGGTTCACGGTGCCCCGTCAGTTTGACCGTTCGTTGCACATGGAGATTTGGGGGCGTGACGGTTTCCCGGAGGAGGGCAACTTGGTCGCGGACCTTGCTCTTTGGTATATCCTGCGGGACACGAACGACTTCTCCTGGCAGGCGAAGAATCTTGCTGACGCTGAGATTGAAATCAGCCTTGCCGAGAACAAGTATATTATCACCGTCGCGGAGTGGGCCGGAGAAACCCATTCGTCTTACGAAAATTAAATCAGCGTATATGAGAACAATACTGAAAAATAGCTTCTTTTCCGTTGTCTGTTTTTTGACGGTACTCTTTTTCGGAGTCTTGTCTTGTCAGCGGGAGGATGGTCCTGTTGAGCAGGAGCCCGGTTCGCCTATTGCTCTTGAGTCCGGGGAGGTGGCTCTTTCGTTCCGTGTCAGTACCCCGGTAGTGGTGGATAACACGAAGAGCGTCATTACGGACACTTATTTTGAGACGGGTATCCGTTCCATCCTTATCCTGGTTCTGGGCGAGGATGGCAGTTGGAAGAGCACATACAAGGAGGCTTCCTCCGGTTATCTTTCCACCGGTACTGGTGTGGCCGCATTGGAACTTGACGCCGTGAGGGTCAGGGCGTGTTATCAGGATTACACCGTGTATGCGTTCGTGAACATGGGTAATGTGATGGATAACATGCCTGTTGATGCTTCCGGAAAACCCACCCCGGATGCTTATGTTTATTCTATGCCCGTCGCGTATTCCGACTTGGGTACGCGGGGAATGCCGATGTGTGCGAAGGTGACTGTGGATACTGACGACCTTCCCGCCGGAGGCCAGGCAAATGTCGTGTTGACACTCAGGCGTCTGATGGCGAAGGTGGTGATTTCGGTAAACAAGACTGGTATGACCGGTGAGAATGCGGGTGTCCTGAACAGCAGCATTATCCGCGTGCGTCAGGTCCCTCGTGTCATTCGTCCTTTTGCCGCCGGTGGTTCCGGTGCATTGGAGGTAGTGGAGCTTTATGGCGGTGTCGGCGCAGCTTATACGGATACTGATTATTATTCTTTCAGTGCCGGTGCAGCCGCTGGTGCAGCTTATCATACTAACGTGACCACTCTTTATGTGCCGGAGAACTATCAGGGCGTAGGCTCGGAGACGAGCCAGGAGAAGAAGGCGACCGCTCCCGGGGAGACTCCAACGGAGAGACAGGCTCTTGCTACTTTCCTGGAATATAAGGCTTCCAAGAGTGGTACTAATGATGGCGTAAGCGGCAACCTCACTTACAAGGCTTATCTTGGAGAGAATGTAGTCAACGATTACAATGTTATCGGGGATAAGGTGTATCGTGCCACTTTGAATTTGAGCTGGAACGGGCTGTTCTATGACGGGGACTGGAGGGTGGATAACAGCGACATCACGGACGGGCGTCTACTGACGCTGTCGGAGACGCCGCACACGACGTCCTCTTCCTTCACTGACTGGGGAAGACTGCGGCGGAACGTAGCGTCACAGCTGTATGTTAATTTCTCCCGAGATGGGGGGGCGTCGTGGGTCCATTCCGCGAAGGATATCGACGGCTGGCCGTACGGCTGGGACCTGTATATCGACGGTGTGAAGCAGGCTGCAGGGACGGTTGCGACGGCTGCGGGCGACCTCGGGTGGTCGTATATCGGCGACCCTTCGAGGGACCAGCTGTTCATCACCCCGGGGCCTTCGTCGGTTGCCAGCTCGGTGCATACCCTGCAGGTGAGGTCCGCTGACGGAAGGGTGGTGTCGAACGAGGTGAGCTTTGAGGTGTCGTCTTCTTTGACGCTTGCTTGGGATACTGTTTCTCCTGAATATGTTGCTCAGCGCGGACGTCTTTATCCAACGGACCTGGAGGATCCGTCTGCGACGGTCGTCTATACAATTACTTCCGGCAATACGAAAGTACGTCTTAACTCGGCTACAGATGCACAGTCCACGATGGTCGGTTTACTTGCCGAGGGAACGGCTACTATACACGCGGAGTGCGCGGCAACCGATCAGTCCGGTGATATGGTTATCAATATCGTTGCTCCCACGCTGGATTGGGGTGGTCCGCTTGATTTATATGCGCACCCTGATGGGGGAGATTCATGTGATGGGGAGGATGGGATGTCTGGTCATAGACCGTTACCTGCGTATTACAAGCCGGGTGAGTATTCAACCCCATTTGTACGCAAACCCGGAAGTGTGACCACTCTTGCCGTTAATTACAATCTTGCCAGTGACCTTTATGACGAACTTCTTGCGTTTACGCCGAGTGTTACGAGCCCCTTGTTAAAGGTCAGTTCCGTAGGGTATGGTGACATAATCCTTTATGTTGATAAACTGACGTCAGGTACTACATCTTATCCTCTTAAACAAGAAGAGGAAATCGGCGAGCTAATCGTGTCTCCGAAGATTGCATCCACGGGAGTGGAGAGTATTAGCGCGACTGTTTATTCCGTAGATCCGTTCAGCGCTTATGATTCTTATAGAGCAAGTCCAGTCAGTGTTGACAAATCGAGGGATATTAACGACCTGAGTGTAATTAACAGTTCCGATTTAAGCAGCGCTCGTACAGCATGGAGCATTGCGAATACGACTTATAACGTATCATTCCCTGCTATCAGCGGTGGTAATTCTTACAAAGGTCTTGAAGTATTCCTGAACGGGAGTTCCACGTCGACTTCAACTATTAAATCGCAGATGACGGGTACTCCTGGCGGGACTGTCTCCTGGCCGTCCATGGTAACAAACAGGCTTTCTGAAGATACGGCTGGTGTCATTGAACTCAAGGGTTTCGTGAAAAACCGTTACTCTTCGGAAAAGATTTACTCTCCGACGTTCTACAAGGGTCGTCTTTTCCGTCACGGTGCGGTGGTTGCGTATGTTTCCAATCCGCTTGACAGTTATTCAACGCACGCTCCCTGGACGACGAATGACATGCGTGTCAGTTGTCGGTATTTTGGCAAGGTGTCTGGCTATACCTCGTCGGGACTTGCTTTTGCTTTCCCCGACGTGGGTACACATCGAACCAATGAGACGTACTATATTCAATGGTCGGACTATGTGCATGATATGTATGGCTATCGTGGAGCATGTAAGGTAAAACGTTATAAAGATTTACGTGCTGTTAAAGATGTTAACCAGTATAATGAAGGTGTCGGATACCTGTTTGAGGTGGAAGATATATGTGGTACTGCAAGTTCCAATGACATCGACATTCATGGTCCTAGTTTAAATCCTCATGATGCGCATGAAGGTTATTTCTGCGGTGATAGTAGCATATCCGGCAACACCGGTAAGGATGGCGTAGGAGATAAGGGCGCGATGATGTATTTCTTGCCAAGGTCCTCACTATATCCCAAATATGGTTCTATTAGGATCGCTAATGAAAGTTTAGTGTTTATAAGACCGGATGGCTCTCCGATGCACAATTACAGCAGTACTGTAACAGGATGCGGGTACTTTGTTCTTCATACCTTTGATGGCAACGGTCTTATTGAGGATAGATGGTTGTAACGTAAGAAAAGGGGAAGCTGATTTTTATCAGCCTCCCCTTTTCTTTATACGGGATATGAAAGTTAATTTGGATAATCAAGGTTTTCAAAAGCGGACTCCGGAACATCTATAGAGCAGACGAAATATTTGGTATAAATCGTGTTCTTTATATATGTTCTGAAAGTACTCCATTCTTCATTGATAGAAAAGGTTATTGCATCCCATGAAACGGCGTTGTAAGCAATCTTTCCTTTCAGCGAAGAAATCGGCCCACCGTCGGAGTATCGTTCTTTATCGTTTTGTTCCATAGGAAAGACGTTGATGAACATTTCCTCTTTATTGTATCCTTTTTTAATTAACCAATTGCACCAGTCTTCTGACATCCCGATGCTGTTACCCATTGCAATCATATCGTAGGAGCAGTTCTCCGGAACAAAGCCTTTGAAAACGACCTTATGAATTGTAGTGAGGTTATCATACGGGTATGCCGCTTCTTCCTCGGGCAAGGAGAGGATACACTGCTTATGGGCCTTGGCTTCATCATAAGTGTCCCAGCATTTCACGTCCACATTTTTCCCGTCAACGACAAAGCGGAAAGCGGTGGGGTAAATAATCCTTGTGGCCTTTACCTTAAACTCGGTGCAAGTCGGCCCTCCCTCATTGCCGTTCCATACTTTGATAGTGGATTCTCCATCGCCGATGTACTTGATGGTAAACGTGTTATTGGAGTTCATTTCTGTCTGCACAACCTTGGTATTGGTAGACTTGACGTTAACTCCCGGGAAGGTCCCGCTTCCACTATCCGGCTTGACAGTAAAAGTGAAGGTGTTGAAAATTGTGACGGTCATCTCGTCGAGTTCCTCGGAGACGGAGTCGGTGTTGCCGTTTTTATCAACGGTCCATTCGAAAGTCTCAAAGGCGTTTCGGGATTCCACTGCAGAGAGCGTAAAAGGGGCGGCAGCAATGTCCGTCACCTTCGGATTAACATCCGCCTCGGGGTTGTCCTTCTTGCAGGAGGTCAGGGAGCCCATTGCCAGGACTCCCAGCATGAGGGCCGCAAGGGCCAGGGGGTGAAAGAATCGTTTCATAGTCAAAGATAAGCATAATTGCGCGAATCTCAAAGAGAGAAAGCGTTGTCGATGGCCTTTTTTTGCTTATCTTTGTAAAATGTTCCGGTGCTATGCATACCTTCTCCTCGCTACCGTGGTGCTCCTCTCCTGCTCCACGGCGCGGAAGGGCGCACAGGGGGCCAAACAGCTGCCCCTGACAGACCCTGTGGCGATTGCCCAGTCGCAGCAGCGGGCGCAGGAAGTGACGGATTCCATCAACCGGGTCCGCTCCGGTGAAGCCGCCATCCAGGGCACACGGCAGCCAGCGGCAAACAGCAATCCGACGTCGGCACAAAAGGAAGACGCCGCCGGGAAAACGCTCGGCGACCAGGTGATTGCCTATGCCCGCAAGTTCCTGGGAACGCCTTATAAATTAGGCGCTTCGGGGCCATCCCGCTTCGACTGCTCCGGTTTCACCACCTACGTGTTCAAGCACTTCGGGTACAAAATTACGCCCTATTCGGGCACCCAGTTCAAGGAAGGTCGGCCTGTACATAGCTACTCAGACCTCCAGAAAGGCGATTTGGTGTTCTTTGGCAAGCGCGGCAGCGTGCGGGACATCGGCCATGTGGGCATTGTGGTCTCCATAGACTATAACCGGGGCAGTTTCCGCTTCATCCACGCCTCCACCTCCGGCGGCGTAACGGAGAGCGATTCCAACCATCCTTACTACATGATGCGCTATATTGGTGCGCGCCGCATTTTGCCGGACGAATAATTTTCACTATTTTTGCACCCACGTTCAGTTTTGGGGGTGTTTTGGTTTTGACAGCGCTGATGCTGGACGGTAAGCATGCCGGGCCTCGGAACCTGTCCCGTAAAACGCAGATTCCAAAAAATCAGTTGCCAACAACAACTATGCACTCGCTGCCTAATTCGGCCAAGTCCAATTAGCTTAATCCGCCTCGCCAAGGCTGCGAGGCCGACGAGTATCCCTCGGCCCTTCCGCCTCTTAAGGGCCCCTCAAGGGGTATCATTCATTTGGGGCTGCTCCGGAGGACGCCTCTAAATCCGGCTAAGACTTAAAGGCTAAGGGTAAGTTCGCCCGCCGTCCGGCAGGCTTGCCTCGAAAACCAAAGGAAGGATAAGCATGTAGAAAGCCGCCTGGTGCGACGTTTGGACAGCGGTTCGAGTCCGCTCACCTCCACAAAGTTAACAACGCAGTTCTCATGGACATCGGCTACGTCGGGAAAATCGTATCTTTGCCCCAATTAATACAGACCGCGTGAAAACGACAACCCCATGACCATCACACAACCTATCGTTCGCGACGCCCTACCCTCCGACGCCCCTTTCCTTGCACAGTGCATCCTGGCAGGATTCCACCTCTATGACTTTGAGCCGGAAGGTCCCATAGACAAGGAAGTCTATCGACTTCTGAATGAATGCATTAAGCGCGAAGACCTTCTGTATACCTATAAGTTCGCCCGTATTGCGGAAGTGGATGGCGTGGCTGCCGGAGCACTCCTTTCCTACCCGGGAGAGCTGTACCGCGGCCTCCGTCACAAGACCTTTGTGGAGCTATGGCCGGACCTCCTGAGGCTGGATGCCGAATCCGAGCAGGAGACCGGCCCCGGCGAGTATTACCTGGACTCGCTGGCCGTTGCGCCCGCGTTCCGGCATCAGGGCATCGGCCGCCTGCTCATCGAGGACGGCATCCGAAAAGGGATCAGCCTGGGATACAAGCAGATGGGACTGGTGGCCGATGTCACCATGCCTCACCTTATCCGGCTTTACGAATCCTATGGCTTTGTTTCCGAAGAACGTCGCAAGGTCCTGGGCATAGACTTCCAAAGGATGGTTTACGCCGTCCGGTAGCCCTGCAAATTACGCACGTTAGGACGCAGATTATTTGAGAATAAGCTCCTGAACAAAGGAGGCGGTGCGGTTATCCGCGGTGAAAAGCTCGTCCGTGGAGAGGAAGGCGTTCATTTTCTCAATGAGAACGTCCCGCTGGAAGTAAAGCTGGTTACGGATGACGGAGGAATTGAGGGTAATGTAAAGCTTGCCGCCACGGTAAAAGCGCTTGAGGGTGAAGGGGGCGGCGCCGGAGCAGGCGTCCCAGGCGGCGAAGACCCGCTGGGTATTGAGCCCGGTGGAGAGTTTCATGGACTGAATGTACTGCCGGACAATTTCTTCCATGCCCACGGCCTCTTTCCTGTGAATCTTTACTGCCATGGCTTACAAACGCGTAAAAGTGCCGGCGGAAGCGGTGAAATAGGCCCGGTCCTCGGTGATGCGGTCCACAATGCCGGAAAGGCGCGCGGCGTCCGTATCCGTAATAAAGATTTGGCCGAAATCCTGGCCGGCCACCATGCCGATAAGATTGGCGATACGCTTGAGGTCCAGTTTGTCAAAGACATCGTCCAGCAGCAGCATGGGCGCGAAACCGTACGAGCGTTTCATGACTTCATACTGCGCAAACTTGAGCGACACCAGGAACGATTTCTGCTGCCCCTGTGAGCCGGCGCGGCGGATGGGATGGCCGTTCATGGTGAACAGAAAATCGTCACGCTGGATGCCGGAGGCGGTGTAGCGCAACCTGAAGTCCTGCTCCCGGTGAGCAGCGAAAACATCTGGCAATGAACCATTAAACAGGTCAGATTTGTACTCAATAGCAACCTCTTCCCCACCTCCGGAAATGAGTTTGTAATACTCCGCTACAACGGGCTGCAGGTCCGTGGCCAAACGGGTACGGGCAGCGTGCACGGCTGCTGCCGGTGCAGCCATCCGCTCATCCAGCACCGAGAGCAGCGAAGCGTCCGGCAGGGGGTCTTTGAGGATTTTGTTGCGCTGGGCCAGGAGACGTCCATAGGCCTGGATGGCCGCAAGATACTCCCGGTCCATCTGCGAAAGCACCGCGTTGGAAAGGCGCCTGCGCTCCTCTCCGGATTCGCTCACCAGGGCAATATCCCCGGGCGAGACCATGACCAGCGGGAGCACCCCGATGTGCTCACCCATACGCGAGTAAGGTTTGTCGTCCCGGACCAACTTTTTCCCTTCCCTGGTCACCTGCAAGGCAAAACGCGACTCCAGGCCGTTCTCCATGGCATAGGTGCCGCCCAGCGTGAAGCCGGCCGTTCCGTAGCGGAAATTGGCCGCATCCGGGGCCGAAAAGGCACTTTTGGTCATGGACAAATAATAGATGGCATCCAGTAGATTGGTCTTCCCCTCCCCATTGTTTCCGCTGATACAGTTGACATTGGGGCTGAACGAAAGTTCCTGGAAAGAAATGTTCCGGAAATCCTGTACTACTATTTTCTTTAAGCTGGGCATAGATGAGCGCAATAATCAATTGCAAATATATAATATTTTTCGTAAATTTGCGGGCTAATTGCAAGTCAAACGATAAGTAAAAACAACAGAATAGTATGGCAAAAGTAACAAAGAAAGAGGAAGAGCTCCGTCAGCAGAATATGCAGGAAGCTGTTTCCAAGACCGAAGAATTCTTCAAGAAGTATGGCAACATGATGTACGGCTGCATCCTGGCCGTTCTCATCGTAGCCCTGGCCATCCTGGCCTACAACCGTTTTATCCTGCAGCCCAAGAAGCAGCAGGCCACCGATCAAATGGCCCAGGCAGAGCGCTGGTTCCTTGCCGGTGAGTATGAACTGGCCCTCAACGGGGACGACAACGACCCGGGCCTGCTGGACATTATCGACCAGTATGGCTCCAAGGCCGGTGAAGCCGTGTACATGTACGCCGGCGTGGCCGCCCTCCAGACGGGCGACTTCCAGGGCGCTATTGACCAGCTCAAAAAGTACGACGGCAAGGATCCCATCCTGAAAGCCCGCGCAGAAGCCTGCATCGGCGACGCCTACACCGAGCTCCAGGACTACAAAAACGCCATTTCTTACTACCAGAAGGCCGCCAAGACCACAGACAACGCCCTGGCCGCCGCTTACCTCCTGAAAGCCGGTATTGTAGCGGAAGAGGCCGGCGACAAAGCCCAGGCCCTCTCCTTCTACAAGGAAATCAAGGACAAGTGGGGCAACGCTCCCGAGGCCATGGAAATTGACAAGTATATTTCTCGCATCGAAATCGCCGAATAATTATGGGAAGAGCTTTTGAATTCCGCAAGGAACGCAAAATGAAGCGTTGGGGCCACATGGCCAAAACCTTTACCAAACTGGGCAAGGAAATCACCATCGCCGTCAAGCAGGGCGGTGCGGAAGTGACCGGCAACCCCCGTCTCCGCGCCCTCATCGCAGAGGCCAAGAGCGAGCAAATGCCCAAGGAAAACATCGAACGTGCCATCAAGAAGGCCACCGAGGCCAAGACCGGCGACTTCAAAGAGATTGTCTATGAAGGTTTCGGCCCCTTCGGCATCGCCTATCTGGTAGAGGCCGCCACGGACAACAACACCCGCACCGTGGCCAATGTCCGCAGCTACTTCACCAAGTGCGGCGGCTCCCTGCAGACCAGCGGTTCCGTGGCTTTCATGTTCGACCACAAATGCGTGTTCCGCATCAAGGAGGACCCGGCCAAGCCCATCGACGTAGAGGAGTTGGAGCTGGAGCTCATTGACTTTGGCGCAGAAGAAGTGTTCAAGCAGGAAGTGGAAGACGAAGACGAGAACGTGCACGTGGAAATTTCCATTTACGGAGACTACACCGCTTACGGCCAAATCCAGAAATACATCGAGGAAAAAGGCTATGAGCTGGTTTCCGGCGGCTTCGAACAAATCCCCAACGTTGACCTGAAGGAAGTAACCCCTGAACAACGAGCCACGCTGGAGAAACTCACCGGCCTCCTGGAGGACGATGAAGACGTAACCAACGTCTACACCACCATGGCTCCCGAAGCGGAGTAATGCGGAAAGTCCTACCTATCATTTATTTAGCTTTATTTCTCACTATGTCGTCCTGCGGCGTAGTGAGATTTCGTAATGCCCCCTCATATCATGCAGGACCTGCCCAAAAAACAGGATATGCGCAGGAGGGCATTATAGAAGAGGTGTTCTACGACTGCAGTGTGCCGGGGCCCACCCGCCGCCGCATGCTCGTGTACCTTCCTAAAGACTACTATGAAAACCAGCGGCGATATCCTGTGTTTTACCTCCTGCACGGGGCCCGCGGCTATGAAACTTCCTGGGTCAAGAAAGGCTTTGTCTATGAAACCACGGACAGCCTCTTCCGCAATGGCCTGGCCACTCCCTGTATTGTGGTTATGCCCAACATGAACCAGTACAACAGCGACCGCGACTTTGACGATTCCCGGTTCAAAGACGCCTTCGAGTCCATCCTGGAGGTAAACGGTGTCGTAGAAACCGCCTTCATGCACGACGTTGTGGGCACAGTAGACAGCCTGTACCGCACCATTCCGGACAAGGCCCACCGCGCCATTGCGGGCCTGTCCATCGGCGGCTGGCAAAGCATCTGGATATCCTTAAACCACCCGGACAGCTTTGACTACATTGGCGCTTTCTCCCCCTACACCTGGTGCATGAGCGCCCCCTGTTCCTACCGCCGGCGTTTTTACTCCGGGATGTACCGCAAACTCAAGGTACAGTTCCAGGACCCGCCCAAGGGCTATTACCTGTATGCCGGCAAAAAAGACATGATGCGGCCTTCCACTACCAGTTTTCACGAACTGCTGGAAGAGCGAAACTACGCGCACGAGTACATTCTCTATCCCGGCGGCCACGACTGGCCGGACGGCTGGATTGACGAATACCGGGACATGCTCCAGCGCGTCTTTAAAGACCAATAACTATGAAGATTCTCTTCGTCTTAAACAACTTTTTCATCACAGGCAACGGACTGGCCGCATCGGCCCGCCGCACGGTGGAATACCTTCGAAAGGCCGGACATGAGGTCCGGATTATGTCCGGGCCCAACCACAAAGACCCTTCCGTGAAGCCGGATTACCCGCTGGAGGACTACAAGTTTCCCATCGTCCAGCCCATTATCCGGGCCCAGGGCTATGTCTTTGCCCAGAGCAACCTGCCCCTGATGGAAGAGGCCGCCCGGTGGGCCGATGTCATCCACCTGGAAGAGCCTTTTGTGATTGAGGACCGCATGATTAAAATCTGCGAGCGGCTGGGCAAGCCCGTCACGGGCACCTACCACCTGCATCCGGAGAACATCACCAATTCCCTGGGGCCGCTGGTGCACTGGAAACGACTGAACCGGAAAATCCTGACCGCCTGGCGGGACCTTACCTTCAATCACTGCGACTATGTACAGTGCCCTACGGATAATGTCCTGGACCGCCTGCGCCGCTATCATATCAAAGCCCGGTGCGAGGTAATCTCCAACGGCCTTGTTCCGGATCCGTGCATCCGCCCGGAAACCCCTCCGGAAAACTATGAGGACCCTTCCCGCCCGCTGCATGTAGTCTATATTGGCCGCCTTTCCCGTGAAAAAGACCAGCCTACGCTGCTGGAAGCCATGAAACACAGCAAATTCGCCAAACGCATCCAACTGCATTTTGCCGGCCTGGGGCCCTCCACCCGGAGAATCAAGCGCATGGCCCACAAACTGTACAAGGACGGCGTGCTGGCCTATGACCCCATCATCAGCTTCGAAAACCGTGACGGCCTGCGCCAGCTTGCTGCCCAGGCCGACCTGTGCATCCACTGCGCCACCATCGAGGTAGAAGGCCTCTCCATCATGGAAGCCATGCAGCAGGGTGCCGTTCCCGTCATTGCCCAGGGCCGATACAGCGGCACCTCCCAGTTTGCCCTGGACCGCCGCAGCGTGTTCCCGGAGCAGAATCCGGAGGCCCTCGCCCAACGCATCGACTACTGGCTCTCCCACCCCAAGGAACGCTGGGAAATGGGCAAGAAATACGTCATGCACATGGAGGAGTACGACATCCGGAAATCGGTGGACCAACTGGTGCAGATGTTTCAGAAAGCTATTGATTCCAAGGCAAAAAAGCAGTAGTTTTGTAGCATGGAAACGCAAACTGTATCAAGTTATTATAAAGTCGCCGGCCTGTGCTTCCGCCTGGACGGTCCTGTACCGGACATGGCCAACCTCGCGCCCTTCCGCTGCAAAAAAGAGAGCCATCTCCTGTTCACCCTGGAAGTGGTCCGCGGCATGCCCCTTGTAAGCGCCACGCCGGTCTTCTGCACCCAGGACGGTCCGGGTTTCCCGGAAATTGCCATTGACAAACTCTCCGACGGAAACTACCGTTTCCGCATGCGCCCCCTGCCCGGGGAGCCGGTTGCGGCAGAACTCCGCACCAATGCCTCGTTCACCCGGGCGCAGCTCATGCTGCTGGGCGGAGACACTCACTTTGCCATCAATAACAGCCTCATGCTGCTGTATGCGTTTTCATCGGCCTGTAAAGGGGTGCTGGAAATGCATTCGTCCGTGGTGGTAAACGGCGGAAGAGGCTACCTGTTCCTGGGTAAGAGCGGCACCGGAAAAAGCACCCATAGCAGCCTGTGGCTCAAACACATACCGGGAACTATGCTCCTGAACGACGACAACCCCATCCTGCGCCTGATGCCGGACGGCAGCGCCCGCGTGTTCGGCTCGCCCTGGAGCGGAAAAACCCCTTGCTACAAGAACCTGGACTTCCCGGCCGGCGCCGTGGTGCGCATCCGCCAGGCACCCTTCAACAAAATAGAGAAACTGCCGCCCGTGCAGGCCTATGCCTCCCTGATGGCATCGGCCTCCAGTTTCCGTCCGTTCAAAACGCTGGCGGAAGGCTGGCACGCCACCCTGGAAGGCCTGGTGGGTGTACTCCCCTGCTACGTGCTGGACTGCCTGCCGGACCAGGCCGCAGCAGAACTTTGTCACAAGACTGTCCATGGATAAACGCACCGTTGCCAACGAGGTCCTGCTGGAAGAAGCCGCAGCGCTCATGCTGGAAGGACGCGACGTCACGTTCACGCCCCTGGGAAGCAGTATGCTGCCGTTCATCCGCGGCGGAAAAGACGCCGTAAGGCTGCACAAAATGGCCGATGTCAACGTGGGAGACATGCTTTTGGTCCGCCTGGACGGCCGCTACGTGCTGCACCGCTGCATCCGCAAGGATGGAAACCGGCTTACCCTGATGGGCGACGGCAACCTGGTGGGCACGGAAAGCTGCACCACGGACGATGTCCTGGGAACCGTCGTAGGCATTATCCGGAATGGGAAAGAGCACAAACCCGGCGACGGCCGCCTCTGGCGAGGCCCCCTGAAGCCCTTTAGAAGATATATTTTAGCCATCTATAGGAGATTACCCTTATGAAAATCAAAGAAGGATTCATCCTGCGCTCCATCTGCGGAGAGTACATTGTGGTAGGCGAAGGCCTGGCCCAGGTAAACTTTAACAAAATGCTCTCCCTGAACGAGAGCGCCGCCTACCTTTGGAAAGAGGTAGAAGGCAAGGAGTTTACCCCGGAAGACCTGGTGAACCTCCTACTGGACAAATACGACGTGAGCCAGGAACAGGCTGCGGCCGATGTCGAGAAACTCACCGCCACCTGGGTAAAAGAAGGCGTGGTAGAAGCCTAGCATGAAGAGTTTCAAGGCCTGCGTCCGGACCATCTGGTCCCTGTCCCGCCCCGTAAGGTGGCGGGTGGCCATTACCGTGGCGGTGGGCGCCGTTGGGGCGGCCATATCGCTGGCCTTCGTCTTTTACAGCAAAAAGCTGGTAGACATTGTCACCGGGGAAAGCCCGGCCCCGCTGGGACCTGCCGTAGGCATCTTTATCGGCATCCTGGTGCTGCAGATTGGCACCTCCCTTTTTGCCAACTGGTGGAATGCCTACAACCAGGTGAAAACGCAGAATATCCTGCGCAAAGACCTCTTCGGCCATGTGATGAAAAGCCGATGGGACGGCCGCGAGCGCTTCCTCTCCGGGGACACCGTAAACCGCCTGGAAGAAGATATCCGTGTGGTGGCGGAACTCATCTGCGACCGCATTCCCGGCCTTCTGGTAACGGTGATCCAGCTCCTTGCCGCCAGCGCGTACCTGCTTTTCCTGGCCCCCAACCTGCTGTGGGTGCTCGTCATCCTGATGGGCACCGCCGTGCTGGGTTCCAAGCTATTCTTCCGGCAACTCAGGGAGCTCATGGCCAAGATCCGCGCCCGTGAGAGCGAACTCCAGCAGCTCATGCAGGAAAGCCTGCAGCACCGGGTGCTGGTCCTCACCCTCACCAACGTGGAGCGTGTGCTGGAAAAATTCGGCTGGCTCCAGGCCGATGTAGAGGATAACACCCGCAAACGCCTCAATTACAACGCAGTAGCGCGCGGCCTCATGTTCCTTGGCTTCCAGGCCGGCCACGCCGCCGCCTTTCTTTGGGGCGTCTTCGGCATCCGTGCGGGCACCGTCACCTACGGTACCATGACCGCCTTCCTGCAACTCGTTGGCCGGGTACAACGCCCCATTGCCGATTTCGGCCGTCAGATTCCCGCCTTCATCACCGCCCTCACCTCGGTGGAGCGCCTGATGGACCTCCAGGAACTGGAAGAAGAACCCCTGGAAGAACCGGTGATGCTTGCGAGCGCCCCCACCATCACCCTCTCGCACGTAACGTACAGCTATCCGGGCGTTTCGGAGCCCGTCCTCAAGGACTTTTCCTATACCTTTCCTGCCGGTCAGATGACCGCCATCGCCGGCCCTACCGGCATTGGGAAAAGCACCCTCATTCGCCTTATCCTGGGGCTGCTGAAGCCCACGGAAGGCCAAATTACCATTAACGATATCCCCGCCGGGGGTGCGTTAAGGGGCAATTTCATGTACATCCCGCAAGGGAATTCCCTTCTGAGCGGCACCATCCGGACCAACCTCCTTCTGGCTGCGCCCAACGCTACGGAAGAAGACCTCCGCCAGGCCCTTGACACCGCCATGGCCCAGTTTGTCCGGGACCTGCCCCAGGGGCTGGAAACGCCTTGTGGTGAGGTTGGCAGCGGCCTTAGCGAGGGCCAGGCCCAGCGGATCGCCATCGCACGCGCCCTGCTGCGTCAGGGCGGCGTACTCATCCTGGACGAGAGTACCTCGTCCCTGGATCCGGAAACGGAAAAACGGCTGCTGGAGAACCTCCACAGCCGTTATCACGGGAAAAAGACCCTGTTATTTATCTCGCACCGGGAGGCCGTTACGCAGTCGGCCGATGCCACGCTGCGCCTGGACTAAGCCCGGGCCACAGTTTCCTTCAGAATTTCAGACACAGTGGGATGCGGGAAAATCACCCGCTCCAGTTGCTCTACGCTCATGTGCTGCTCAATGGCAATGGCCGCGCCATGAATGAGTTCCGATGCCGGATTGCCCAGCATGTGTACCCCTATCACCCGATTCTCTGCGTCCAGCACCACCTTGCACAGCCCTTCTCCGCGCTCGTTCTCCGCCACAAAGCGGCCGGAAAAAGCCATGGGGAGCGACACAGTGCGGGCTCCTTCCAATGCGCCCACGCCCGCCACCTCCGGGTTGGTGTACACCACGCCCGGGACAGCGTTGTAGTGCATTTGGTCGGCAATGCCCAGGATGGTGTTCACAGCCACCTCCCCTTCCCGGCTGGCGGTATGGGCCAGCATGGAGAAGCCGGTGACATCACCGGCGGCATAAACGCCGGGCACGCTGGTGCGCATCCGGTCATCCACCTTTACGCCGTAAGGCTTGCCAGCCGGATTCAGGGCCAGCTCTACGCCAAGGTTTTCCAGGCCTACACCCTGCAGACGGGCCCTGCGGCCAACAGAAACGAGGATTTTGTCTCCCCGCACACGGCAAGTTTCCCCTTCCGGCGTCTCATACACCACCTCGTTCCCTTCCACGGCCACCACCTTGCAGTTCAGGTGGAAGGTCACGCCTTTTTTCTCGTACTGGGCCTGCAGAAGAGCGCTGAGCTCTGCATCCATGGGCCCAAGAATCTTTGGAAGCATCTCTATCACAGTTACTTGCGTTCCAATAGAATTGAAGAAGCTGGCGAACTCCATGCCAATGACCCCGCCGCCAATCACCACCAGCGAGGCGGGCTGCTCCGTGAGCTGAAGGATTTCCCGGTTGGTGACAACCGCCTCACCCAGGCCTTCCCGGAGCCCCGGAATGGGAGGAACCACCGCCTCGGAGCCCGTGCAAACCAGGATGTTTCGCGCCTCATAGTCCGTTTCGTTGCAACGCAGCGTGAAGCCATCGGCTCCGCGCCCGGTGATGACGCCTTCGCCGCTGACCACTTCCACACCCGCGTTGCGCATTTGCACCTTGACGCCGCCAACCAGCTTTTTCACCACTTTGGTCTTGCGTTTGAAAATGGCGCCAAAGTCGATGGAAGCATCCGGCACCGTCACCCCGTACCGGTCTGCATGGCGGGCCGTATCCAGCACCTTGGCACTGTACAGCAAGGTTTTGGTGGGGATGCAGCCCTCGTTCAGGCATACGCCGCCCAACTCGTTCTTTTCTATCAAAAGCACTGACTGGCCGGCTTCTCCGGCTTTTCCGGCAGCCACGTATCCGGCAGGGCCGCCGCCAAGAATTGCAATGTCGTACATAGTTAAGATTTGATGTACAAACTTAACGAAAATTCGGGAAATAATCCCTATTTTTGTAACATGAATGAAAGTCAAGAGATTGTTCAGGACCTAAAACGGGCTTTGCTGGGAAAACTCAAGGAGGCGCTGGTCTCCGTCTTCCCCGTCATCCTGCTGGTTTTCGTCCTCTCCATCACCCCCTGGGTAGACATTACGTCCAAGGAACTGTGGGTTTTCCTGGTATCGGCCCTTTTCCTGATTTTTGGCATCGGCCTGTTTAATCTGGGGGCCGACATGGCCATGACGCCCATGGGCCAGTACATAGGCGAGGGTCTCACCAAGTCCAAGAAACTGGGCATCCTCGCGGGCGTCAGCTTTGTCATGGGCCTTCTCATCACCATTGCAGAACCGGACCTGGCGGTGCTTGCCGGGCAGGTGGCCGCCGTCATCAACGGCACCACGCTCATCTGGACGGTAGGCATCGGCGTGGGGCTCATGCTACTGGCGGGGGTGCTCAAAATTGTGTTCCACTACGATTTGACCGGCATCCTCCTGTTCGGCTACATGCTGCTGTTCAGCCTGGCAGCCATCTTGATTGAACGCGGAAACGGTCCGCTGCTGGCCATGTCGTTCGACTCCGGCGGCGTTACCACCGGCCCCATCACCGTGCCGTTCATCATGGCCCTGGGCGTGGGTATCGCCCTTACCGTAGGCGGGCGCAACGCCAGTGAGAACAGTTTCGGCCTCATCGCCCTGTGCTCGCTGGGTCCCATCATTGCCGTGCTGGCCCTGTCCATGCTTTCGAAAGGCAACCTGGAATACTCCGTGCCGGATTATTCCATGGCCAAGGCGCTGGAAGGCGGCCTGGAGGATCTCCTGAAAGACACCATGTGGGACGTGGGCAAATCGCTGGTGCTCATCGTGGGCTCCTTCTTTGTGCTTCAGTTTACCGTCCTCAAACTGCCGGTCACCAAAATCGGCCAGATCATGTTCGGCATCCTATACACCTTCGTGGGGCTGGTGCTGTTCCTCTCAGCCGTGGAAATGTCCTTCATGCCCATCGGCTACAAGATTGGCCTGCAACTGTCCCAGCATCATGCGGGGGTGCTCATCGGCTTCGCCTTTATCATCGGCATGGTGGTGGTGATGGCGGAACCCGCCGTACACGTGCTCAACGGGCAGGTGAATGACATTACCGGCGGGGAGGTCACCCGCACCCAGATGATGACGGCCCTGTCCCTGGGCGTGGGCATTTCCATCGGCCTGTCCGTCATCCGCGTATATTACGGTTTTTCCGTGCTGTATTACCTGGTCCCCGGTTACCTGCTGTCGCTGGGCCTGTCTTTCTTCGTGCCCAAGCTATACACCGCCATTGCGTTTGACTCCGGCGGTGTGGCCAGCGGTCCCCTCACCTCCAGCTTCATCCTGCCCATGGTGGTGGGAGCGTGCGTCACCTTGCAAGGCGCCGACGGAGTGCTGGATTTCGCCTTCGGCGTAGTGGCCATGGTGGCCATGACCCCGCTCATCACCATCCAGAGCCTGGGCTTCAAGTCGGTGGTGGCCACACGCCGCCGCAAGAAACTGGCCATGCGCCGCATCATGGCCGCCGCAGACGACCAAATCATTTATTTTGAGTAAGCGCTATGGAAGAACAGCAAAGAAATATAGCCCCCGTCAAACTGGAGTTGCTCATGGCCATCGTCCACAACAACAAGCTGGCCTATTATTCCAGCATCATCCAGTCGTACCAGGCCAACCTGCAGTTCACGGTGGCTGCCAAAGGCACCACGCACCTGATCCTGAACTACCTGGGCCTGTCGGCAGACCGTCCCAAGTCCCTGATCATGTCCGTGGTCCGGTCCGACGAAGCCGGCGCCCTCATCGACCTGCTCAAGGAAACCTTCCAGAAAGGCGGGGACTACAAAGGCGTGGCTTTTACCGTCCGGCTCACCAGCACCATCGGCGCCCTGGCCTATGGCTTTTTAGCAAACGAACAAAGTGTAAAAGAAGAACAATAGATATGGCTAAATTTCAACTACTTGTCTGCATTGTGAACGCAGGCTTTTCCCAGAATGTCATGGAAGCGGCCCGTGCAGCCGGTGCCCGCGGCGGTTCCATCATCCGTGGCCGCGGTTCCGCCAACCCGGAAGCGGAAGAGTTCTTCAACATCTCCATCCAGCCGGACAAAGAGGTCATCCTCATCCTGGTCACGAACGAGATTAAAGACGCAGTAATGACCGCCGTCTTCAAGAACAGCGGTCTGTCTACCGACGGGCAGGGCATTGCCTTCTCCCTACCGGTGGAACGTACTACTTTTGATTAGGGCGCTTGTACCCGTCCTGGATGCAGCGCTGGGTCAGATGCTCAATGCGCTTGCCGGTTTCCGGATGGGAGCTGAACAGATTGCTCACGGGACCGCTCTGGCTGCTGCCGGAGAGTTTTTGCATTTTCTCGAAGGACTGTACCATGGACCAGGGATTCTTCCCGGCCTGGCAAAGGTAATTGTAGCCGTAATCGTCTGCCTCGGTTTCCATGTCGCGGGAGAATTTGGCGTTTAGGATTACTTCTCCCAGGGCGCCGAGCTGCGAATCCGTCAGGGCCGCTACCTTGTCTCCGGTAGAAGCCAAGCCCTGCAGCGCAGCAGAGGTGAGCATGGACTTTTGCATTTGCTTGCGCGTATGATGCAGCGCCACATGGCCCATCTCGTGGCCCAGAACACCCAGGAGTTCATCGTCCGTCATCACATCCATGATGCCCGTATATACGCGGACGCTGCCGTCGGCACAGGCAAAGGCATTGATTTCGTTTTGCTGATAGACCTTGAAATTGAGGGGGCGCTCGTTTACGCCGTCCAGATTCTGCGTGAGCTTGCGCAGGCGTTTGGTGTACGGGCTGGATTCCGGCAGCACTTTACTCTGGGCATCCAGCTGTGTAATATACTGGTGAACATAGTCCTCCACCTGGGCATCGCTCAGGGTAAGTGCTTGCGCCACATACACGCCGCCCTGCAGGAGGCGGCCCTGGTTCAGATTGGACACAACGCCGCAGGAAGAGAGCAGCACCACGGCGGAAAGGATACTCAAAAGCTTTTTCATAGGTCACACAATTTGTATCAAAGATACGGGATTCCCCTCAGAAAAACAAAGGGTCAGCGTCAAAAAAACGCCGACCCCGTTTTCCTGCGCCGAAGCGCTAGATGAAAATATACTTGCAGATAAACAGCGCAGCCAGAATCCACATGGTGATGGAAATATCCTTGAAACGGCCGGCCACGGCGTGACAGAGCACGTAGGAGATTACACCCAAGAGGATACCGTCGGAGATGCTGTAGGCCAGGGGCATCATGATGAGGGTGACGAACGCCGGAATGGCCTTGCAATAGTCGTCCCAGTGGATGCGGGTGACCGAATGCATCATCATCACGCCCACAATGATAAGGGCCGGAGCCGTTGCAGCACCGGGAATGGCCAGGAACAGCGGGCTGAAGAACAGGGCCAGGACGAAGCAACAGGCCGTGGAGAAGGCCGTGAGACCGGTACGGCCACCCTCACCCACGCCGGAAGCGCTCTCCACGTAGGTAGTGGTGGTGGAAGTACCCAGGCAGGCGCCGCACACCGTGCCGATAGAATCGGCCAGAAACATCTGCTCCATGCCGGGGATGTCGTCACGACGGTTGCCCTCCGGTACCAGGCCGGCGCCCTGGTGCACACCGATAATGGTGCCCATGGTGTCGAACATGTCAATGAACAGGAAGGTGAAAACCACCACCAGCATATCCAGGGTGAAGATATTGTGCCACTCGAACTGGAAGGCGATGGGCTTCACGGAATCCGGAAGGGAAACAATGCCGCTCAGTTTGGTAATGGCCTCACCGGTGGCGGGATCCTTAATCACCAGGCCCAGCAGCGTGGTGGCCAGGATGCCCCACAGCATACCGCCGCGGACTTTCGCCATCACCAGACCGGCCGTGATGAACAGGCCGATCAGGCCCAGCAGGGCCTTTCCTTCGGTGATATGGCCCAGAGATACCAGCGTAGCGTCGTTATTGACAATGATACCGGCATTCTGCAGGCCGATGAACGCAATGAACAGGCCGATACCGGCGCCGATGGCTTTTTTCAAGGTACCCGGAATGGCATTGATGAGCCAGGTGCGCACCTTGGTGAGTGTAAGGATAATAAAAAGCACACCTTCAAGAAGCACCGCCGTAAGAGCGAACTGCCAGGAGTAGCCCATGCCCAGGCAAACCGTGTACACGAAGAAGGCGTTCAGGCCCATACCCGGAGCCAGGGCAAACGGTTTCTTGGCATAAAGGGCCATCACAACCGTGCCGATAATGGCCGCCAGGGCCGTTGCGGTAAATACCGCACCGCCGGGCATGCCGTCCAGTGCGCTGAAGATGGCAGGGTTCACGGCCAGGATGTAGGCCATGGTGAGGAAGGTCGTGATACCAGCCAGAATCTCGGTACGCACGCTGTGCTTCGATGAATCGAAGCCGAAAAGTTTCTCAAAAGCAGGTTTCATGGAACGTTTCCTCCTATATTAGAACACCCACTTTACACCCAGGCAGGGACGGGCCCAGAAGCCTCTTGCGGAACCAAAGTCAAAGGAGAGTTCCACCTCGCCGCCCACATTCAGGTTGGGAACGCCGAACCACTGACCCACGGCATACCAGAGCTGCGGCTCGGAGATGAACACCACGTGGGAAACCTCGGGATTGGCCAGGGCATTTCCGCTGGCATCCGTGAACAGCAGGTGGTCCTGCCACCAGAAATCGGCAAAACCGCTGAAGGTCAGGCCTTTGGCGCCAAACAGGTCACGCAGGCCCCACACCACGGTGAACTGCATAGGGACGATGCTCTTGAAACCGGGATTGTCCCGGTAGTCAATCCATTTGTAGAGCACCTTCAGGTTGAGCGTATTCCTGTAGTCCTTGCTGTGGAAGAAATAATCCAGACCGGCCAGCACGGCGTTGTTGATGGCATACTTGTTATAGATACCGCCGTTGTACTCGATGTGGGCGCTCAGACCGCCCAGTTTGGTGTTCTGCCAGAAATTCAGGCAGCGGGCAATTTCCATGTAGGTTCCGTTCGGAGAGAAGAGTTTTCCGTCGATCCGGTTGTTGAAGTCGTGGTCCACAAAGAAGAAGGTGTTTCCCCAGTTGTCGTTGTAGAAGCCTTCCACGGTGGTGGTTACGTGCTTACGGTCTTTACCGAAATCGTAGAACACCTGAATGTTGGTCTGGGCCTTAGCCACAGTGAGGGCAGCAAAAGCGATGCCCAAGGTAAGAATAGCTTTTTTCATAAAACGTAGTTTATGTTAATAATATAGTGTGTTACTTCCTCAAAGAAGGATTGATTTCAAAATTCACGGCTTTGTCGGCGTTGGGGTTGGCGCCAAACTCATAGTCCTTGCCGGGCAGCACGGCGTTCAGGATCACGCCCACCAGGGCGGCCACAGCCAGGCCGCTGAGCGAGGTGAAGCCCAGGCTGATGGCATCGTTGGCGCCGTATTTGATACCGATGGCCAGCACCAGGATGAGGGCCATCACAATGACGTTGCGGCTCTTGGTGAAATCGACCTGATTTTCAACCACGTTGCGCACACCCACGGCGGAAATCATACCGTAGAGCACCAGCGATACACCGCCGATAGTGGAAGCGGGCATGCAGGCAATGAGAGCGCTGAATTTAGGGCAGAAGCTCAGGATGATGGCGAAGACGGCGGCGATGCGGATGACGCGCGGGTCGTATACTTTGGTGAGGTTGAGCACACCGGTGTTCTCACCGTAAGTGGTATTAGCCGGAGCGCCGAACAAGGAGGCCAGCATGGTGGCCAGGCCGTCGCCCATCAGGGTACGGTGCAGGCCGGGATCCTCCAGGTAGTTCTCGCCCACCGTGGAAGAAATGGCGCACATATCGCCAATATGCTCCATCATGGTTGCCAGGGAAATGGGGACGATGGCAATGATGGCGCTCACGACAAGGCCCCAGTTGGGATTCTGGAACACATGGAAAGCCGTATTCTCCCAGCGGAACGGCACACCCACCCAGGCGGCTTCCTTCACGGCGGTAAAGTCGCACAGGCCAAAACAGGCCGCCACGATGTAAGAGCCCAGCACACCCAGGAGAATGGGGATAATCTTAATCATGCGTTTGCCCCAGATGTTGCAAACAATGATAATCACAATGGCCAGCAGGGCAATCCACCAGTTGCTGTTGCAGTTCTGGATGGCGCTGCCGCTCAAGGTAAGACCAATCGCAATAATGATAGGTCCCGTGACGATGGGCGGGAAGAAGCGCATCACCTTCTTGGCACCGAATGCGGCGATGAACCCGGCCAGCACGAAATAAAGAATGCCTGCCGAGAAAACTCCGATGCAGGCATAAGGTAAAGATTCCGAGGCAGTGAGTCCTTGTTGAGCTCCCAGGGCGACAACGGCTGCGTAGCCACCGAGGAAAGCGAAGGACGAACCCAGGAAGGCCGGTACCCGCATTTTGGTGAGGAAATGAAAAATGAGCGTTCCCAAACCTGCGAAAAGGAGAGTGGCGCTCATCGAAAGACCGGTAATAACCGGAACCAGAACTGTGGCTCCGAACATGGCGAACATGTGCTGGAGACCGAGGGTAAGCATCTTGCCCTTTCCCAAAGAACGGGCGTCATAGATACCTTGCTGTGTTTTTGTCATAAATATAAAGGTTTGTTAAGTGTAGTTCGAACCCTTAGGGTCTATTATGACCGGACAAAGGTAGATAATAAAATTTTTTAATACAACCCTTTTCTGCAAAATCGTCCCAAAAAGTTTTCAACAAAACTTATCAACAGGTGGAAATTTGTTCAGATGTTCAAATGTTTGTGCCTCCGTTTTCAAGATGTACGACCTATTAATTTTTTACTTATCTTCGTACTGTTGACACTAACACATAATCACATAAGTCTTATGAAAAAAGTAATCATTCTTCTTGCTTCCATGGCCATGGCTATGAGCCTTCAGGCCCAGGAACTGTCCAATTTTGCATTCTGGGGCGGCCAGAAACCCATCGTCTCCCCTGAGATCCAGAACGACAGCGTCACCTTCCGCCTCAAAGCCGACTACGCCACTGTGGTTAAGCTCAACGGCTCCTGGATGGCCAACCCTTGGATGGATTCCATCGACATGAAACGTGGTGAAAACTGCGTATGGGAAGTGAAGCTTCCTCTTCCGGAGCCCGAGATTTATACCTATCATTTCATTGTGGACGGTGTTTCCGTAAACGACCCTCAGAACGTTCTGGTTCAGCGTGACGGTACCCGTTACCTCCCCATGCTCACCGTTCCCGGAAAGCGCACGGAGAACTATGGCGAGGCTAACCAGCACGGCACTATCAGCCATCCCTGGTATCACAGCGAAATCCTGGGCATGGACCGTCGTCTCACCGTTTATACTCCTTATGGCTATGAGGCCGGTAAGAAGAAATATCCTGTGCTTTACCTCCTGCATGGTGCCGGTGGTGACGAAGAAGCCTGGAGCTCCATGGGCCGCGCCGCTCAGATCCTTGACAACCTCATCGAGAAGGGCCTTGCCGAGCCGATGATCGTGGTGATGCCGAACGGCAACCCCGGACAGGCTGCCGCCCGCACCCTGAATATTCCCGAGAAGCCTTACGACTGGCGCGATCCCGCCAACCGCGACCTCTATGTCAAGAGCCTCTGTACGGAGATTGTTCCTTTCATCGAGAAGAACTTCCGCGCTGTTCCCAAGCCCGCATCCCGCGCTATCGCAGGTCTGTCCATGGGCGGTGGCCACACCATCTCCGCTTCCATCCTCTATCCTGAGATGTTCGACTACATTTGCCCCCTGTCTGCTGCCGGCAGCGCAACGCCCGAGCAGATTGCCACTCTTAAGAAAGCTGGTGTAAAGCTCTACTTCCTGGCTTGCGGTAACACCGACTTCCTGTTCAAGGGTGCCGAAGAAATGCACGCCAAACTGCTGGAGCAGGGCCTGGAGCACGAATACTTCGTGTCTGACGGTGGTCATGTCTGGTCCAACTGGCGCCTGTATCTGAATACCTTCGCCCAGAAACTCTTCAAGTAATGCATAGCAGAAATATGATTATGGCGGTCCTTGCGACCGCCATTTTGTGCTCCTGTGGGCCCAAGTGGCAAAGCCGGGAAGCTGATGGTTACAAACTCATCACCCAGGATGGCGGTCCTACCCTCACCTACACATCGGCCCCCATCCTGGAGCAGGACCGTTATGCGTTCAAAGACCTGAACCGGAACGGTGTACTGGACCCTTACGAGGACTGGCGTCTCTCCGCTGAGGAGCGTGCCAAAGACCTGGCAGGCAGGCTCTCCATAGAGGAAATCGCCGGCCTCATGCTCTACAGCAGCCATCAGGCGGTGCCCGGCAGCGCCTATGGTTTTGGTGCAGCCAGCTATGAATCGGAGGACCACAACTCCTGGGACCTCACGGTGCAGCAGAAAAAGTTCCTCAAGGAGGACAACCTCAGGGCCGTGCTGGTAACCAGCGTGGAAAGCCCTGCCGTTGCAGCCCGCTGGAACAACAACCTGCAGGCCTTTGTGGAAGCGCTGGGCCAGGGTGTTCCCGTGAACATTTCCTCCGACCCTCGCAACGAGACCGCAGCCACGGCTGAATTCAACATGGGTGCTGGCGGGCAGATTTCCCTCTGGCCCACTCCCCTCGGCCTTGCAGCTACTTTCGATCCCGCTTTGGTGCGGAGCTTCGGCGAAATCGCCTCCCGTGAGTATCGCGCTCTGGGTATCGCCACGGCTCTCAGTCCGCAGATCGACCTGGCTACCGAACCCCGCTGGAGCCGTTTTAACGGCACCTTTGGCGAGGATCCGGCCCTGGATACCGACATGGCGCGTGCCTATGTGGATGGTTTCCAAACCAGCCCGGAAGGCGGCTGGGGCATGGAGAGCGTGAACGCCATGGTGAAACACTGGCCCTCCGGCGGTCCTGAGGAAGGCGGACGCGACGCCCACTTCAACTACGGTAAATATGCCGTTTATCCCGGCAAAAACTTCGGCATGCACCTGCAGCCCTTCGTAGACGGCGCCTTCGCCCTCCAGGACGGTACGGGCATGGCCAGCGCAGTAATGCCTTATTATACTATATCTTACGGCAAAGACCCTTCCGGAAAAAACGTGGGCAACAGCTACAGCCACTGGATGATCCAGGAACTGCTGCGGGACAAATATGGCTACAGCGGCGTGGTGTGCACAGACTGGAACATCACCTATGACAACCGGGCCATCGAGTCCTTCGACGGCAAGTGCTGGGGCGTGGAGAACCTCACCGTGGCTGAAAGGCACTATCAGGTGCTGCTCTCCGGCGTGGACCAGTTTGGCGGCAACAACGACAAGGGTCCCGTGCTGGAAGCCTATCAGATGTTTGTGCGTGATTTCGGAGAGGCGTATGCCCGGGAGCGCTTCGAGGCCAGCGCCGCGCGTCTTCTCATGAACTCCTTCCGCACCGGACTGTTCGAGAATCCCTACACCTGCCCCGCCAACGCCACGAAGGTGGTTGGCAATCCGGAATTCATGAAGGCAGGATTTGAGGCCCAAGTGAAGAGCGTGGTGATGGTGAAGAACCACGGGGAAGCCCTCCCGCAGGCTCCGGAGGAAATGTTTGAAACGACGGAGAATGGCTGCAACTACATCCGCAAGAAAGTCTATGTTCCCAAGCGCTTCTACCCGCAGATGCCGGGCATGTTCGGCCTGTCCATGGGCGCCCCCGCGCATTGGGACTACCCCGTGGACCGCGCGCTGGTCGAGAAATACTACGACTGGGCCGATACCCCCGAGGAGGCCGATTTCGCCCTCGTGCTCATCCAGGAGCCTTCTTCCGGCAGCGGCTATGACGTGGCCGACCGCCAGAAGGGAGGCAACGGCTACGTGCCCATCAGCCTTCAGTATCGGCCCTACAAAGCGGTGTATGCCCGTGCGACGTCCATTGCTGGCGGCGACCCGAAGGAGTCCTTCACCAACCGCTCCTACAAGGGAAAGAGCGTGAAGACCTACAATGAGGCGGACCTGGACCTGGTCATCAACACGCGCAAAGCCATGGGTGACAAGCCCGTGGTGGTGGCGGTGAGCCTCTCCCGCCCGGCCGTCCTTTCCGAGCTGGAGCCCTACGCCGACGCCATCCTCCTTCGCTTCGGCGTGCAGAACCAGGCGGTGCTGGACCTGGTGAGCGGGAAGTATGAACCGTCGGCCCTCCTCCCCATGCAGATGCCGGCCGATATGCGCACCGTGGAAGAGCAGTGCGAGGACGTCCCCCACGACATGCGTGCCCTGCTGGACGCCGACGGCAACGCCTGGAACTTCGGCTTCGGCCTCAACTGGAGCGGCGTCATCGCCGACGAACGTACCCAGCGCTATGCTAGCGACGTAAAAGACTGATTATCAACGAGCTTTATATTTTTCTTTAGGCCAAACAGCCTAAAGAAAATACACAAAAGCGCTAATAACCAATAAGTTAATATGAAAGCAATTTACCCTTTCCTCCTGGCCCTGTGCGTCGCTTGCTCGCAGCCAGGCATTGTAAAAGTAAACGGAGGCCAACTCCAGGGCGTTCCTTCCGAGAAAGAGGGCGTTACCGTGTTCCGGGGCGTGCGCTACGCCCAGGCGCCGGTGGGTCCGCTGCGCTGGCAGGCGCCGCAGCCAGTAGAGCCCTGGGAGGGCGTAATGGTGTGCGACAAGTTCAGCCCCATCTGCCCGCAGCCCGGCAACAAGCCCGGCACTTTCTACGGAGACGAGTTCTACTGGGACGGCACCCCGGAAGAGAGCGAGGACTGCCTGTCCCTGAATATCTGGGTTCCCACCAAGGCCCTGGGCAAAAAAGCCAAACTGCCCGTGGCGTTCTGGATTCACGGCGGCGCCTATATGAACGGCTATGGCTATGAAGTGACCATGGACGGTGACGAATGGGCTGCCCGCGACGTGATTCTGGTCACCATCAACTACCGGCTGGGTACCTTCGGCTTCCTGGCCCACCCGGAACTCACGGCCGAGCAAGGCCAAAGCGGCAATTACGGCACCATGGACCAGATTGCGGCGCTGCAGTGGGTGTACGACAACATTGCTGCCTTCGGCGGAGACCCTTCCCGCATCACCGTCTTCGGCCAGAGCGCCGGCGCCATGAGCGTGAAGACACTGCTCATCTCTCCCCTGTCGCAGAAACTGATGGCCGGTGCCATTATCCAGAGCGGCGGCGGCCTTTCCACGCGCGGCCTCACGCCGGAAGGCACCCAGGCGCAGTATGATCAGCTGGGCAAGGCCATCATGGACAGCGCCGGTCTTCCCACGCTGGCCGATATGCGTGCGGCGTCCTCCCAGGAGATCCTGGGTGCGATGGGCAAGTACATGGCCGCTGGCGGCAACTACGTGATGCTGGCCCCGCACAATGACAGGAAAGTGGTCACCGACAGCTTTGAAATGGCCTTTTTAAGCGATGCCCTGCCCAAGATACCCATCATGATCGGCTATAATAAAGACGACATGGCCGGCCTGGGCGGCGAGGCTGTAGACACGTTCTGCGAGCTGCGGGACAATATGGGCTACCCGGTCTACGAGTACGAGTTCCTTCGTGAGCTGCCCACCAACGAGGCCCATCCGGCATCGGCCGCCGGGGCCTTCCACTCGGCCGAACTCTGGTATGTCTTCGGCACCCTGGAGCGCAGCTGGCGCCCCTTCACCGCCGCCGACCGTGCCCTGAGCGCGCGTATGCTGGACGCCTGGACTTCCTTCTGCAAAACCGGCAACCCCGGCTGGCCGGCCTACGATGCCGCCAAGCCCTACAAAGAACTGTTTGACATTGAATAAGTTATGAAAAGAATATTCCTCCCCGTCCTGGCCCTGTGCGTGGCGTGCGGCCAGCCTTCCGATCCGCTTCCGCGCGCTAAGGCATCGGCCGACCTGTCCCAGGCCTTCGAGGCTTACCTCCAGGCCGTAGCCGACAGTGCTGTCGATATGCACAGCGTGATGGTCCTGCAGCATGGGAAGGTGCTGTGCGAGCATTTCTGGGTGCCCGACACGGCGCATATCATGAACTCCGTCTCCAAGACCTTCACGGCCACGGCCGTTGGCTTTGCCATCTCCGAGGGACTGCTGTCGCTGGAAGACCGCATCGTGGACTTGTTCCCGGAAAGTGTGCCGGCCAATGCCTCCGACACCCTCTCGCGTGTCACGCTACGGCACCTCCTCACCATGAATTCCGGCCATGGCACTGATCCCACCTACGCAACACGCGTGCAGGACTGCGACTGGATCAACGGCTTCATGAGCTGGCCGTTCCAGCATGAGCCCGGCACCTGCTACTGCTACAACAGCCTGGGAACGTACCTGCTGTCGGCGGCCGTCCAAAAAGTGACCGGAGAAAAGATTGTCGATTACCTGGACAGCCGCCTGTGGCAGCCGCTGGGCATTTCCAAGCCGTTTTGGCAGGAGAGCCCCGCCGGCATCAACACCGGTGGCTGGGGCCTGTACATCCACACGGAAGACATGGCCCGCATGGGACTGTGCCTCCTGAATGGCGGCAAGTTTAATGGCAAACAGGTGATTCCTGCCGATTGGGTCCGTGAGATGACTGCCAACCAGGTGCCGTCCGTGGGCGCCGGCCTCAATGAAAACCAGGTGAAGGAGATTCTTGCCCAGCATCCCAACTTGCCGTACTTCCTGCCCGAAAACAGCGACTGGGTGCAAGGCTACGGCTACCAGATGTGGCGCTGCCGCCACAACGCCGTACGTGCCGACGGTGCCAATGGCCAGTACATCATTGTGATGCCCGACCAGGACGCCGTCATCGTCACCACCGCCCATGTCAAGGACATGCAGCAGGAAATAAACCTGATCTGGGACCACATTTTCCCCGCACTGGCTGGTCGCTAAGTAATTGACACACAGCAAAATATAGAAAATCCTCGGCTCTTTTTGCGCCGAGGATTTTTAGTAAGATGTTGATAATCAACGCGATAGCAACCAGCAAGAAGGCATCAGTGCGCCAGCATCCAGTTCATGGGGCTGTCCTGGGAGTAGTCGTCCAGGAGCGGGACCCAGGAGAAGTGGGCCATCATGGGCGAGACACCCCAGCTGACCAGGTCTTCGTCGGAATAGATGAGGACCTTGTCCTGCGTGGCGCCCAGGCGTTTACGGGCTTCGGAATAGGCGTAAGTGCTGGCCACCTTGCAGGTGTTGTCGGTAGCGGCGTGCACAAAGAACATGGGCAGATTCACGAAAGCCTGCACGTCCATGGGGCTCAAAACCATATTGGAGCCATCCCATTTATAAACCACGGGACCGTTCCAGGCTTTGACCAAATCGTCCACAAACTGACCCGGATACTTCTCATCGACCTTATGAATAGGGACGATGGGATCCATGGCGCAGCAAGGGATGGCCGCAGCAAAGCGATTGGCGAACTGCATCATGAAACGCATGGTGCAACCGCCGCCACTGGAGGCACCGGCGCAGTACAGATGCGCTCCGTCCACGGTACCATCGGCAATAAGCGTGTCGATGAAAGCCATCTGGAGGGCATTGTTGCGGTCGATGAGTTCGATCTTCTCCGGATAGAGCGATGCGCTGTAGTGGTAGTTGGGATTGGCGATGGCAAACACCAGCGCGGCACAGGGAATCCCCTGGGAAGCCAGCGATACCAGGCAACGGTTGGCGGTTGCTACGGTCTGCATGTCGCGGTCGTATTCGCCGCCGCCGATCTGCCAAACCATCAGCGGCACATTCTTAATCACGTTTCCGGAAGCATCCTTGGGCAGGTGCAGCATATATTCGCGGGTCAGTCCGCCGAAGGAGAATTCCCCGTGAATGCAGTCGTCAAGGACAGCCATGTGCTGGGCACTTACCTGCTCGGGCGTCACGTTCAGGGCCGAATCGACCGCGCAGTGCAGCTCCCAGGGTATGCGCTTGAAAAAGCCTTTCATCTTGCCGTCCTTGCCAAAAGGCTTGGCCTCGATGCGAAGCACGTTTTTCTTGCGGGAAAGGACGATACCATCCTCTTCGTAGGCTTCGGCGAACTTGCCAGTAGCGGCATCGACAAAAGCACCGGACGTATTGTTGACCAGGTCGAAGTCGGCGGCGGTAAGGCCCTTCAGCGAGCGGGGATTGGACACGGTGATCTCGATGGCATCCACCAGGACGCCGTAGTCCCCCACCTCGGTGCAAATTTCAACCTTCTCCACTTGGGCAGAAGGTCTGGGGCCGCAGGCTGCCACCAGCAGCGCGGCCCCAAGTACCCATAATTTCTTCATACTAGATGTTTACAGTAGCTTTCTGACGGATGTCGTCGGAGGCGCTGCCCAGAAGGAGTTCCAGCTCGCCGTTCTCCAGCTTCCACTGGGCTGCATCCACATCCCAGTAACGCAGGTCGTTCAGCGAAACCTCCAGCGTAACCTTACGGGTCTCCCCTGCCTTCAGCGTCACGCGTTTGAAAGCCTTGAGTTCCTTGGCAGGCCACTCCACGGCAGAGTCGATACGACGGACATAGAGCTGAACAACCTCATCGGCCTCCATCTCACCTGCATTGGTCAGTTCAAAGCTTACCTTGACGGCCTCCTTGGATGCCTTGGCCGACATCGGTCCGTAGTTGAAGTTCACATAGGACAGACCATGACCAAAGGCGAACATCGGCTTCACGGCCTTGGTGTCGAACCAACGGTAGCCCACCAGGGAGCCTTCCGTGTAGTGCGACTCGGGCTTAGGCAGAGAGTCGATGAGTTTCTGGCGCTCCTGCGGGCTCATGGCCATCACGTCGGGACGGAACATGAGGGAGAACAGGTCGCCGCCGGCGTTGGAGCCAGGGAAATTGCCAAGGGCATAGGCCGGAGAATCTTCCAGCTTCACCGGGAAGGTGAAAGGCAGTTTTCCGGAAGGGGCGATGTCGCCGAAGAGCACCTGGGCAAGGGCCGTACCACCTTCGGTACCATTCCACCAAGCCTGGACAATAGCCGGAGAAGCGGGCTCAAGCACCTGCAGGTCGGTGGGACCGCCGGAAACCAGCACGCTCACGAGGTTGGCATTGGCGGCACGAAGGGCCTGGACCAGTTCTTCCTGGCCGCAGGGCAGTTTGATATCCTTGCGGTCGCTGCCTTCGGTTTCGATACTCTTGTTGGTACCGCCGAAGAACAGGACAAGGTCGGCCTCCTTGGCGAGCGCCACAGCCTGCTCCAGAAGAGCGGGATCGGCGGGCTCGTCGATAGCGGCAGCCTCAAGCGGATCGGGAGCAGCACCGGCAGGCCTTCCCCAACGGAAAATGCCAGGGAAATTCTTGTAGCCGGGAGCATACACCACCTCCACACCGGCACCGGCACGTTTGGTGATGCCTTCCAGCGGAGTCACCTCGTACAGGGCCTTCACACCGGCACCCATACCGCCGCTCTGGGTCTTGAGGACGGCATTCTGGCCGATAACGGCAATCTTCTTGACATCGGCCTTGATGGGCAGCACACCCTCGTTCTTGAGCAGGACGATGGACTTCTGCGCCACCTGCAGGGCAATCTGCTGGCTGGCCGGCTGGGAAGTCATGACGGTGTTGGCAACGTCGGCAGGAACAGCCTCAATGGCCAGACGGACGCGAAGGATTTCCTTCACTTTCTCATCGACCATAGCCTCGGTAAGGGCTCCGGTGGCGATGGAGTCGATGACGGGCTGGCCCAGGTAGTTGGAGCCGGTCATCTGGACGTTCAGGCCATGCAGCATGGCACCCATGGTGCTGTGCGTGCCGCCCCAGTCAGAAACGGTGAAGCCTTTGAAGCCCCACTCGCCGCGCAGAATCTCGTTCAGGAGATGCTCGTTCTCGGAGCAGTAGTCGCCGTTCACCTTGTTGTAGGCCGGCATCACGCTCATGGCACCACCTTCGATGATGGCACGCTCGAACGGCTTGAGGTAAATCTCACGGAGGGTACGCTCATCCACGATGGCATTCACGCTGCCGCGGTTGGTCTCCTGGTTGTTGACGGCGAAGTGCTTGATACACACGGCCGTACCCTCGTCCTGGCAACCCTTGGTGTATTCCAATGCAAGGGCGGCGCTCAGGATGGGGTCTTCCGACAGATACTCATAGGTACGGCCACCGACGGGCAGACGCTGGATATTCACGGCCGGGCCCAGGATCACGTCCTTGCCACGGAGCCGGGCTTCCTTGCCCATGCCGGTGCCATACTTGTAAGCCAGTTCCTCACTCCAGGTAGCGGCGAGAGCGCTGCCCGTGGGGAAATAAGTAGCGCTGTCCAGCGTCCAGCCGGCGCTCATGAAGCCATTGGGCTGGCCTTCTTCGCGGATGCCGAAAGGACCGTCGGCGTAGTTCATATCGGCAATGCCGAGGCGCTCTACACCGGCCGAGGACATGTTGGTCTTGGAGTGCAGCATGTTCACCTTCTCTTCCAGGGTCATCTGGGCGATAAGGGCGTCGATCTGCTTGTCATTTACAGTCAGTTTGTCCTGCAGGTTCACTGCCTTTTGACCGCAGGCAGCCGCCACAAGGAGGGCGGCTGCAAGAATAAGGGTTCGTTTCATGATTATTTGAAGATCAGGGGAACGAATTCGCTAAGGTAGACACGCCAGTTGCGCCAGATGTGACCACCCTCGGTTTCCATAAAGGTATAAGGATAGCCTTTTTCGTCCAGCTTCTTCATGAAGTCCCTGTTGGCCTGGATAAGGAAGTCAGTCTTGCCGCAGCCAATCCAAAGCAGCGCGGGCTTCTTGGAGAAATAAGTGGCCAGCTTCTTGTCGAAGTCCTGGTAAATAGGGCTCACGGAAGTGTCGTTCACACCGATGGCAGCACTGAACATACCGGAATAGTTGAACAGGTCCGGATAGTTCAGGGTGTTGTACAGCGTGTGGAAACCACCCATGGAAAGGCCACAGATGGCACGGCTCTGCTTCTTGGCGATGGTGCGATAGTGGCTGTCGATGAACTTGACGATCTCCGGGAAAGCGGTCTCGAAGCTGCCTTCCATGGTCTGAGGCAGAGCCATAGTGGGACGGGTATAACCATCGGCATTCTCCAGCGGAGCAGCCTCCTGGGAGATGTTGCCATTGGTGAATACCACGATCATGGGCTTGGCCTCGCCGCGGGCGATGAGGTTGTCAAGAATCTGGGTGGCACGGCCCTGGGTTACCCAGGCGTCTTCGTCACCGCCGATGCCGTGAAGCACATAGAGTACGGGATACTTGGCCTTGGAGGTCTCGTAACCGGCAGGAGTGTACACAGTCAGGCGACGGTCGAAACCGGCCTTATCGGAATGATACCATACCTTGGCAACGGAGCCATGGGGCACCTTGTGAATGGCATAGAGGTCGGAACGCTCCCCTGCCACCGGTACGAGCAGTACGCTGGTCAGGCTGGCGATATCGCGGTTCACGAACACGTTGTTGGGGTCGATGGTGGTAAAGCCGTTTACCCGGAACGTGTAGGTGTACATCTCAGGAGCCACAACGAAAGGAGTGGTGTATTCCCAAACGCCGTTAGGGCCTTCTTTGAGTTCGGCCACGCCGGGAGCATCGTACTCCATCTTGTTGCCGTTCATCTCGAAGGTGAGCTTCTGCGTAGGGAGGAAGTCGCCGGTAACTTCCACTTTCACGGCCTTGGGAGCCTGGAGGCGGAAGGTAACGGTGCCGTCTTCGTTAATCACGGGAGACTCCACCTGAGGACCTCCCCAAAGAGCCTGCTGTGCGTTGGCGCTGAAGCCAATGAAAGCAGCTGTGAGTATAAGTGCTAAACGTTTCATTTTCAATTGTTACGATTAAAAAGATTCACCAGCCTTTTTAAGGGCTTTGGGAAGGCATTCACGCCAGAAGTCCCAGGTATGGCCGCCATCACGGGCAATCCATTCAACCTGAATTCCTTGACCGGACATATAGTCCGCACACGTCTTGGAATCTTGATTGTTCACCGTAGCATCCTGATTACCCACTTCAAAAGTGAAGGGAGGGAAAACAGACTTGTCTGTCTGCGAATCCACCAGCCACTTGAACATGTCGTAGGAGGACGCCGGGCTCATGGAATAAGCATAGGTGAACTTTGAGGGATACTTCAGGGCGTGATACAGCGTACCGAAACCACCCATGGAGAGGCCTGCTACGGCACGCTTGCCGCTGAACTTATAAGCACTTTCCACAGCGGGCATCAGCTCATCATGGAAATAGGTCTCATAGTCTCCCATGTAAAAAGTCATCTGGGCATCCGGCATCACGATAATCATGGGGGTGCCGCCGTTCTTTACATACCTTGCGGCAATTTCGGCAGCATTGCCGCCGTGGGTCATCCCATACTGGGTGGTATTTGCCAGCCAGGCTTCCTGATCGTCCCCTGCGCCATGCAGCAGGTACAGGATAGGATAAGCTTTTTCCTTGTCAAATTTCGGAGGCAGCCAGATATTGTATTTCATAGTCTGTTTCATGGCCGCACTCACAATCTCCAAGTTATGAATTTCGCGCCCGTTGGGATTCATGAGTTCATTCAAATCCACCGGATCTGAATTATTCTCAGGGTTATTCTTATTACTGCAGGCACTGAAGGCCAAAGCCCCCAGTACCACAGCAGCAATAATCAGTAAAGTACGCTTCATTACTCAGCAGCAAGTTTACCTACGAATTCGAAGCCCTCACCGGAGAACTTATAGACATCGGCGGAAACAGCCGTAACGGAAACAGTTTCACCGGGATTTACGAAAATCAATTCCTCATCCTTATAGTAACGGGTTCCACCAATGCCATAAGCACCGGCATCATAACCATTACCGCAGGTATGATCCTCGTGAGCATACTCCACGCAGGCATACTGACCGGACAGGTCGGTCGTGCCATTGGCCAGAACCAACTGGAAGTAAGCTACTTCCTTCTCATTGGCATCGAAAAGAGTGATGTAGTGAGTCGTGACATCCGTGTGAGTCTGCCAGGAAGAGTCCATGGCACCCTCAGCAGGCGTATCGACGATAGTGTAATCGGCTTCCACATCACCACCGGCACCGGGGGCGCCCATAATATAGTCGAAGCCATTACCGGAGACCTCATAGATACCATCGGCCAGTTTGACGATGAGCACTTTTTCACCAGGATTGACGAACACCAGCTCCTCACCCTTATAGTAACGGGTGCCACCAATGCCATAAGCACCGGCATCGTAACCGTTACCGCAGGTGTGATCCTCATGTGCGTATTCCTTGCATTCATATTCTCCAGATAAATCGGTCGTTTCGTTTGCAAGAACCAGCTGGAGGTATGCTACTTCTTTATTACTCTTGTCATAAATGGTCACATAGTGCGTTGTCACATCATCATGTGTCTGCCAGGAAGAGTCCATAGCACCCGGGGCAGGAGTGTCGATAAATGAATAGTCCGGATTAGGAACGTCGCCAGGAGTCAGCGCTTCGATTTCGCCCTCAAACTGAGCCCAGTCGGGATAGGTGGCCTCTTCACCCCAGGTGATGATCCACTTGTTGCCATTCTTCTGAACGGAAATGGTTCCGGAGGTAATCTTTCTGGCAGTGGCAGAACCATCTACCGTCCACCAGCAGGTACCCCAGTTTTCGAATACCATGCCGATACCCCAGAGGTCACCGGGATCCCAGCCGATACCGAATTCGCCTTCATTAATGACGCCACCGGCTGCAGAAGCGGTGTATACACCCTCGTGAAGGTATCCGTCAGCACTATAGAGGTCAACGGCCAAGTAGTTACCATTACCGGTATAAGAATACGTTGCAGCGTCATAAGAGACACCGGGCGTAGCCAGGGACAGGGTCACGGAATTGGTGCCGCTGGCCACATTGCTGTTAGCAGTAAGCACAACAGACAGCGCCACCGGCTCCGGATCAGGGTTATAGACGATTTCACCCTTCCAGAAATAGCGGTATGCTTTTCCGGACTGATCGAAGAGGGCGAATTCAAAAGTATAATCCTTGCTGCCTTCGATGTTACGGACAACAATGACACCGGACTGATCGGTAACGGCTGTACCGTTCACCTTGGTACGGGAAGCGATAAAACTGCCCTTGGTGGTACCAGGAACATAGGAACCGGCCGTCAGAGCATAATTGGCACGAGCCAAAACCAGGACGGTCTCCAGAGTAGCGCCACCTTCACCGCTGAATTTGAACGAGAATTCACGGGTGCTTTCAGTCTTGACGGTCTGCTGGGAGACCAGCGTAGTAAGGGTAGCCTCCGTGGCCTGAGGGAAAACGCCCTTAAGCGGATTCAGTTTTTCCTTCTGGCAAGAAAGCAGGGCCAAGGCAGCTACAAAGAAACTATATAAGAATGCTTTTTTCATGTTTCGGTACTATTAATAGTTGGGATTCTGCTTGACATTCTCGTTGAGCATAACCTCAGTGTAAGGATAAGGAAGATGCTCGTGCTTACCCACTTTGAAGCCATAAACGGAACGGCCGGTGGAGACCCACTCTACGACGCCGTTGGATTCCATGGCAGGATAAACCTTACCGGCGTCCTTCAGGAGTTCAGCGGCATCGCCCCAACGGAGGATGTCCTGAAAACGCTGTCCTTCGCCGCAGAGTTCCAGACGCTTCTCAGTCTTGATGTCTTTGAGGGTGACACCATTCAGGGCAGGAAGCTGGGCGCGGGCACGTACGCGATTAATATAGTTAACGGCTACATTGGTATTTCCGGCCTGGAGGTTGGCCTCAGCACCCAGCAGGAGCACCTCGGCGAAACGCATCCACAGCGGGTTCTTGAAGTTCACCATGGCATACATGGTAAGGTCTTCCGTCATGAAGCGGCCTTTCCAGTTGAAGAAACCGGTAGAGAGAATCCTCTTGTTCACGGTGACACCCATGGCCTTGATCTCGTCATAGGTCTTGATGGATTCAGTGCGACGATAGCTGTCGGCACCCTCCCACTCGGTGAAGGTGTTCACCAGCTCCACGGTAGGAACCATGAAGCCCCAACCGCCGGTACCGCACACATTCTCAGGAATGGTCATTTCACCACCGGAGCTACGCCAACTTACCATGGCACCATAGAAGTCAAAGTTGTCCATGGTATTGTCAGTATCGTTAACGCGGATGCTCTCGAACAGGCTCTCGCAGTTCATCTTGTAGGCCTGGTGACGCTGGTCGCCGTAAGGGCCACCTTCCCACAGGTCGTACAGTCCGGAATCCACAACCAGTTTGAACTGGTCGGCAGCCTTGCTGTAGTATTCGGCGTTGTTCAGTTCCTTGGCCATCCAGACATAGGCCTTACCCAACAGAGCCTGTGCAAACTGCTTGGTGGCACGCCAGGTGGTGTTGTCGTTGAGGCTGGTCTTCTGGGCCAGGGCGCCGGAGTTGATAGCGGTAGTGAGGTCCTTTTCGACCAGGGCCCACAGGTCCTCGGTGCTAGCATTGCCCTGCTTGTACTCGGAAGGAGCAAGCTCGTGGTCTACGATGGGCGGATTGCCCCAGAGGGTAATGAGTTCGAAGTAAGCCCAACCACGGAAGAGGTGAGCTTCGGCCACGGCCTGAGCGGCGGCTTTGCTCTGTTCGGGATCGATATGACCCAGAATTACGTTCGCGTGATAGATGAGGCTGTAGTAGCCGGAGAAGGAACCCTCGATCTGGGTAGACTCGGAGTTGAAGCCAAATTCGTCCAGGGCATCCAGTTCGGCGTTATCACCGCGGGAAGCACCGCCGGAATAGAAGTCGTCGGAAAGGATGTTCTTCACCAGCATCACATTGTAGTACCAGCCACGGACGTCGCTGTACAGGGTAATACCGGCAGACTGGATTTCCTCGTCGTTCTTGTAGAAAGTATTGTAGTCGATAGCGCCCTTGCGGGGGATGTCCAGCAGCTTGTCGCAGGAAGGAATCACGAACAGGACGGTCAGCAGGGAAAGAATGATATATTTAGTTTTCATAAGGCGGTCGGGATTAGAAAGTGACATTTACACCAAAGACAACCTTCTTGGAGGTAGGATAGTTACCCTTGTCCACGCCCATGGAAGCACCCTGACCAATGATTTCAGGATCGAAGCCCGGATATTTGGTAAAGGTAAAGAAGTCATCCAGGGAAGCATAGAGACGCAGCTGCTCGATGAAAATCTTGCGGAGCCATCTCTGAGGGAAGCTGTAACCCAGCTGAATCTGCTTAATCTTGAAGTAGCTGGCGTCGAATACGACACCGCTGGAAGTAAGGAACTGGGTGTAGTTCGGAGCGGCGGCGCCAGGCATGGTGCCATTCGTGTGGGTAGGAGTCCAACGATCCTCGGAGATAGCGGCCAGGCGGTTGGTGGCATAGTCCACATTGCTGAGACCGTTCAGGATCTTGTTTCCACCGGCACCGGAGACAAAGAGGGTAAAGTCGATACCCTTCCAGCCAGCGTTGAAGGTGAGACCATAGTTGAACTTAGGAATACCGGAGCCAAGGTCTCTCTTGTCGGTGTCGGAAGGAGCCGTGGTGGGTTCACCCTTGGTGCCATCTTCGTTATAATGGTTGAAGAGGGCTTCACCGGTTTCCTTGTTAACGCCAACATATTCATAACCGTAGAGGTGCCATGCAGGATAGCCTTTCTCGAAACGGGTCACATTACCATAGTTACGGACGGAAGTACCGGCGATACCATCCTTAAGGGTGGGGTGCAGATAGGTCACCGTATTCTTGAGGGTGGAGAAGTTACCGCTGATGCTGTAGAAGAAGTTACCCACCTGGTCTTTCCAGCGGATTTCCAATTCGATACCCTGGTTGTCAATGTTACCGGCGTTCATCGGGGAAGCGCTCACGCCCACGATGGTGGAGGTGGTGATACCCGTTACGATGAGGTCCTTGGTCTTCTTGTCAAACCAGTCGAAGTTCACGGACAGGCGGTCGCGCAGGAAGCGTAAATCCAAACCGACGTTGAACTGCTCGGAGGTTTCCCACTTCAGCTCCTGGTTACCGGACATGGACGGAGCGTAACCAATGATGTACTGCCAGGAACCGTCGGAATTGGTGAGGCCGGTAGGATATTGGCCAGTAGAAGTGATGTCGTTAGCATACTGATAACCGCCCAGACCGGCGATGGAACCGTTCTGACCCCAGCTCACGCGCAGTTTTGCAAAATTGACGGCGTTCTTGATAGGGGCGAAGAAGGATTCCTCGGAGATGGACCAACCAGCCGATACGGAAGGGAAGTAACCCCAACGCATGGGCTTGGGAAGGATGGCCAAGTCAGCAGCATCGGCACGGAAGGTAGCCTGAACGTTGTATCTGTTCGCATAGCTCCATCCCGCACGGGCGAAGTAGGAATACTTACGGGTGAAGGATTCCACGCCGCCGCCAACGCTCTTGGTGGCGGTAGGGGTAGCCTGGCTGATGTAGTAGAACAGAGGGTCGTCGCGCTTGAGACCGAAATCGACTACACCACCTACGTCGGAACCGGAAATGCCGGAGTTGGAACCGAAGCTGCGGTTCTGGCTATAGGAGATACCCACCATGGCGCTCACATTGTGCTTGCCGAACTGGTGCATCCAGTTGGCGAAGTTTTCCCACTGGTAGTACATATTGTTGTTGGCGCTGCCGCTCACACTCATATAGTACTGATGGGCATAGCCTTCATTTACGAAGTAGTCGTGGCTGTAGCCATAGTTGTCAGAGGAGCTGAAACGATAACCCAAGCGGGAGGTGATGGTAAGGTCACGATAGGGCTTGAGGTTAATGGCGGTGGAACCGTTGATGTTGAAGCCCTTGGAGATAGAATAGGAACGGTCGCGCTGCACCAGCGGGTTCACGTTCTCGGAAACGAGGAACTGGGAAATACCGTAGACACGGCCTTGTTCGTCGCGGAGAAGTACCTTACCTTCGTCCAGATACTGCTGGATGAAACCGGGTTCCTGACCTTTCTCATACACTACAGGAGTCATGGGGTCCAGCTGGAGGGCACCCAGAACGGCGGAGCCGTAGTCGGAGCCTTCAGAAACGGCACGGGCCTTATAGTACTCGACCTGGTTGTTGGTCTGGACTTCCAGCCAAGGTTTGAACTTCCAGGAGCCGTTCACCATACCGGTCACACGCTGATAGACATCGGCGTCTCCCTTGAACATACCGTTGTTGTCCAGGTAGGAACCGGAGATGTACAGGTTACCGCGGTCGTTACCGGCGCTGAAAGTAAGGTTGTGGTGGTGCATGAAGGAATTCTCATAGGACTCTTTCACCCAGTCGGTGTTGGTCTTCTGATCCCACTTGGAATACACGTCGTTAAGGGTGAGGGTACCCTTTTCCATATAGAACTGGATGTACTCCTCGGAGTTCATCACCTTAGGAGTCTTGCCCAGGCTTTGGGAAGAGAGCTGGTAAGAATAGGTGATCTTGCCGTCGCCTTTACCGCGGCGGGTGGTGATCATCACAACACCGTTACCGGCTTCAGCACCGTAAATAGCGGCAGAAGCAGCGTCCTTCAGCACTTCCATGGATTCGATATCGTTAGGGTCGATACCGGAGATGGAGTTGGTGAGACGGCCGTCCACAACGTACAGCGGGTTGGCGTCGTTGTTGGAGGAGATACCACGGACACGGATGGCCGGGCTGCTACCCGGAGCTGCAGAGGAAGCGAAGGTCTGCACACCGGCGGTCTTACCGCCGAGGGCCTGCTCAGGGCTGGTAATGGTACGGTTCATAATGTCCTCGGACTTCACCTGCGAGATAGCGCCGGTGACGTCTGATTTCTTCAGGACACCGTAACCCACCACCACAGTCTCTTCGATCATCTGGGTGTCGGGCAATAATTTAATGGTAAGGGTTTCGTTACCGTTGACAACAACTTCCTGGGTAACGTAGCCAATGGTGGAGAAAACCACCGTGGCACCCTTGGGAACCGAGAGCGTAAACGAACCGTCCACATCGGTGATGGTACCGTTGGTGGTGCCCTTCTGGACAACACCAGCAGCAATCATCGGCTCGTTCTGCTCATCAGTAACAATACCTTTCACGGTCACGTTCTGTGCGAACGCGGCCCATGCGGTACAGAGCGACAGTGCAAGCACCGTCAGAGATTTCATTACTGAATTTCTCATTGTACGATTGGTTAAATGGTTAGTTAATAGATGATAGAATATCAATTGTCAGAGTTTTTGGCCAGGTTTCCCACGCGGGCATCCCGTCGGCCTCCGGCTTGCCGGTCTTGGCAAAGGAGGTCCACAGGCAGCTTACGCGGTGACCCAGTTCAACAGCGTCCACTCCCCCGCCCGTGTATGTACGGTGAAGGAGCACGTTGTCAAAGACAAAAGGAATTTCGATGCAGTGCGGACTGCCCAGGGCACCGTCCAGTACCGGCGTTTTCCAGCGGAACAGGTACTTGTAAACAGGCGCGCAGCCTGCCTGGGTGCGGACCTCGGCCTGTTGGTCGGCCAGGGGCTTGAAAATGGGATCCTCCATATTACGGGTGAACTCATGGTAAGTACTACCTATAATAATAGGAATGTCCTTGGAGAGCGCCAGGGCTTCGGGCGTGGCAGGCTGGAAAGGAATGACCTCGCCGTCCACAACCGGCAACTGGGCGTACAGAATCATGGAAAGGAAGTTCTCCGGAAGCGTACCGTCTTCGCGGGCTTCATTGGTAACGCGCTGAAGGGCCGCATTATAGGCTTCCAGCAACTTCTCGTAAGGGATATCGGCCAAAGCGTCCACCTTGGAGGGAGCTACACCCAGTGCCTCCACGGTATAGGCGCCCACCTTGCGGGACACCTTGGGAACGGCCAGTTCGGTAATGGAGCCGCTTTCCACGATGGCTTTGCCAAAAAGGCCCTGGGCCGAAGGCATGGCCATGAGGGTGCAGACCTTTCCGCCGCCGCCGCTCTGTCCGAAGATGGTCACGTTGGACGGGTCTCCGCCAAAATTGCCGATATTGTCACGTACCCATTCAAGGGCCTTGACGATATCCAGCATACCCACGTTACCGCTCTTGGCATATTTTGCGCCGTAAGCGCTGAGGTCCAGGAAACCCAGCACATTGAGCCTGTGGTTCAGCGTTACAACCACCACACCGTGGTCACGGGCCAGGTTGGTGCCGTCGTAGGAGATGAGTTCCTGGCCGCTGCCGGCGCGGAAACCGCCGCCGTGAAGCCAGACCATCACCGGACGCTTGGCACCGTCGTTGATGCCTTCCGTCCACACGTTCACCCGCAGGCAGTCTTCACCCGGGAAACCATCGTCCCAGTGCATGGTGAAAGCCTGGTTGTCGTCCTGCCAGCCTGCGCGCTTGTCCTGAGGGCAAGTGGGGCCGTAAGCCCGGCTTGAACGGACGTCCTTCCAGGGCTCCGGGTCTGTGGGCGGCATAAAACGCTGTGCCTGGGCATAAGGGATGCCCTTGTAGATGAACACGCCGTCGTCGATGTAACCGGCCACGGGGCCGCTAACCGTTTGCACGGTGGTGTTCTTAGCCGATGTTTCTAGCTCTCCCTGGCAGGCTTGGGCAGTACGCCTGGAGGCGTTCGGACCACAGGACAGGGCCAGCAAAAAACAGCCAATAACAGGAATGAGGTGTTTTAGTATCATCGTTACGTAGTTTTACGATGCAAAGTTGGCGAAAGTCCGCCGCAATCTCTTTTTATTATTGTCAAATACTTTCATATGCGTACGCAAACACTCTTTCATTTGTTCACTTTTGTGCGTAAATGTTCAAAAATGTTTTATATTTGTACTTATGAACAGCAAGTGGTTAATAATTCTCACCCTGGCCCTTGCCGCCTGCGGCCAGCGGCAGGAGATGGAAATCAGCAGCGTGGTCATATCGGACCGCCTGTCCAATCAGCGAATAAACAGTTTTGCCCAGGATTCCGACGGCCACATCTGGATAGCCACGGGCCGTGGGCTGAACAAATACGTAACGCAAGACTATTACCAATATTTTTGCGCGGAGGACTCCCTGAGCCTTCCGGACAACCAGGTCAACAATGTGTTTTTCCAGCGCAACGGGCGCCTGTGGGCAAGCACGATGAACGGCGTTGCCTGGCTCACGCCCCAGGACCGTTTCAGGCGGGTGGAAATTCCCGATGGGAACAGGAATATATCGACCCTTATGGAAAACCGCGAGGGACAGATGCTCCTGAGCAACGGCAGCAAGATCTTCGTCTATGACGAGTCGTTGGAGCGCCTCCGTACGGTCATCCGCGACCTCAATTCCTTCGGCTCCCCTGCCATCATCATGGGCTCCGACAACCGGATATGGGTGAACAACGGCATGGCCGTGAGCATCTATAGCGCTTCCTCATTTGAACTCCTGGAGCGTATAGAAACGCATTTTCTCTGTTATCACATTTGCGAAGTGGGGAACGAGCTCTGGCTCTCCGGTATGGGCGGCCTGGAAATCCTGGATACCCGTTCGCTTCAGTGGAAACCGCTCCCGGAGGCCATCAGCCGCACCCGGGGCATCATGGACGGCGACGTTGACCTTATTTATGCTATCGACAATCGCAACATCCTGCTGAATGTCATCGGGAAGGGCATGTACTATTATTCCCGCGCCCGCGAAGAAGTACTCTTCGAGGAAGACGGCGGCTTCCCCTTCTCGATTCCCGATGCAGAAATCCTTACCATCTTCCGCGACAAAGACCACAATTTGTGGTTCGGCACCACCGACCAGGGCTACGGCGTTTCGTATGAGTATAAGGACCAGTTCAACAGCAACAAGTTCATTACCGACGCGTTTGCGCATAAAACCGTTGTCTCGGTTACGCCTGACCATAGCGGAAACGTGTGGATTTGCACCCAGCATCACGGACTGTACTGTTATAATATCGGCAGGAAACAACTCAAGGGCATAGACGTTTCGCCTCTCATCCCAGACCGCAAGGTAGGCTATATTCGCTGCTCAAACGTGTTCTGCGACGCAGATGGAGACCTGTGGCTGATGTTCACCGGCAAGTATCGCGTCCTTCGCTGTCGCTACGACGGCCAGGCGCTGCATCCGCTGGACCAGGTCGACTTCCCCGCCCCGCTTATTGCCATCGCTCAGGACGACCAAAAGAATATCTGGCTGGGCGGCTGGAGCCCGGAACTGATGCAGTACAATCCCGTAACCAAAAGCGCAACCATGGTTCCCATTGCGCTCCAGACGGACTGGACCGCAGCCATAGAACTCTTTATGCTGGAGCCCGGGAGACTGCTTGCGGGAAGTATCGGCCAGCCCGTCGTCTCAGTCAATACCTACACGCGGGAAGTATCTGCCACCCATATGACCGAAGAAGAACCGAGCATGTTGGTCAGGCGTTCCGTCCTCATTCCCAATGTCATATACAAAGACAGCGAAGGCGATATCTGGGTGGGGACCACTGCAAACGGACTGTTACGCTATAATCTAAACGACAAATCCAGCCAGATGTTTGCCGATGTCCCCTGCCTGGACATCACGTCCATCCAGGAAGACCGCCAGGGAAACGTCTGGGTATCCACCCTCAACGGCCTGGCCAAATACGACCGGACCGTCAACCGGATGGTAACCTACTTCGAGAACGACGGTATCGGCGGCAATCAGTTCAGCAACCGTGCCTCCTGCCTGCTGGAAGACGGCACCCTGGTATTTGGCGGCACGCACGGCCTCACCTGGTTCAATCCGCTGGAATCGCAGGCTGTAAGGACCGTCCCGCTGGTGTTCGAAAGCCTTTCCATCCATAACAAGCTGGTGGCCCCGTCGGCTGGCGGCCCCATCGAGACCATGCTGTCCCAGAAGCCGGAAATCACCATCCGCCCCGACCAGAACGCGTTTGACATTTCTTTTGCCGCGCTCGACTACAGCGAGTTCGAGCAAATCCGCTACGCATACAAACTGGAGGGCTTCGACCAGGACTGGGTGAAAATCGACACCCGTCACCACGCCTATTTCGCCAATATACCGCCAGGGCACTACACCCTGCGCGTACGCATCGCCAACGGCAGTAATACAGTAGCATCGACCCAGGAAACCCTGCTTATACACGTGCTTCCGCCGTGGCACAAAACCTGGTGGGCGTACCTTCTTTTCATCCTGGCCGGTCTTCTCCTCTTGGCTATTGCATATAGCTTCTACAGGCATTTACGCCGCGTGCGCAAGGAAGCAGCCAAGCGCATCCGTGAGGTACGCCGCGAACGGGAAAAGGCAGAAGAGGCGGAGCGGGCCGAAAAAGAGCTGAACAAGATCCAAATGAACTACTTCTCCAACGTGGCCCACGAGTTCCGTACGCCGCTCACCATGATAGCCGGGCCGGCGTCACAGCTGGCTACGTCGGAGGGGATCCGCGGACAGGACCGCAAGCTGGTGGATATTATCCGCCGAAACGCCACCTGGATGCTGTCGCTGGTGAACCAGCTGCTGGATTTCAACCGGATTGGCAACAGGAAGCTCCAGATGAAGGTGGCCAAGATGGACATTGTGGAGCCTCTGCGGGAAATTGCCGAACTGTTCGGCTACAACGCACAGTCCAAGGGTATAGAACTGAGTACCCACGGCCTGGAAGACAGCTTTGTGATGTGGGTGGACGGCGACAAAGTGCAGAAGATTGTGATGAACCTGCTCTCCAACGCCCTCAAATTCACTCCCCCCGGTGGAAAGGTGTCGCTGTCCTTCGACGTTATCTCCCGTGAGGAAGCCGCCGGTAAATTCCCCCTCACCGAAGCCGATAACGACGGCCAGTATGCCTGCATCAGCGTTGCTGACAGCGGCTGCGGTATACCGGAGGAAGAAATGGAAAGCATCTTCGAGCGTTTTTACCAGACCGGCAGCGGCAAGGAGAACTACGGCTCCGGTATCGGCCTGTACTACGCCCGCGCCCTGTGCACGCTGCATCACGGCTACATAAAAGCCTGGAACCAGGAAAGCGGCGGTGCGCTCTTCAGCGTTGTACTTCCCGTCAGCGCATCGTCTTACAGCGAGGACGAAAGAAGCACGGAAGCACCTGAGCTTCAGCTGCATACCCTGCTGAGCACGCAAACACCGGACACCTCTGCCACACCGGAAGAAGAAGGCGAACGCAAGCAGATCGTCATTGTCGATGACGACATCGACATTGCCAACTACCTGAAAATCCTCCTCAAACCCACGTACAAGGTTAGCGTGTATTTCGACGCCACATCGGCCCTGAAGGGCATGGAGGAAGAAGGGGCGGACCTGGTGATTTCAGACGTGGTGATGCCCGGCATGAACGGTTACCAGCTGTGCGAGAACATCAAGAGCTCCCTGCAGCTGAGCCATATCCCCGTCGTGCTTGTTACGGCCAAGGTAGCCGTGGAAAACCAGGTGCAGGGTCTGGATAAGGGGGCCGATGCCTACGTGACCAAGCCGTTCCAGCCCGCATACCTTCTGGCCCTGGTCAAATCCCTGCTGGAAAACCGCGAAAAACTGCATCGGCAGTTAGGAACCGTTACCACCACCGAGGAAATTGCACCGGAAGCCCTCTCCCCTCGCGACGCCGCCTTCATGAAGGAACTGTACGAACTCATGGAGAAGGAACTGGCCAATACCGACCTGGATATCCTGCGCATGACGGAAATGATGAAGATTTCCCGCACGAAGTTCTATTATAAGGTAAAAGGCCTCACCGGAGAGAATCCTTCCGTGTTCTTCAAGCGCTATAAACTGAACCGTGCTGCGGAACTGCTGAAAGAGGGCAAGTACAACATGTCGGAAATCGCCTACATGACCGGCTTCAATACCCTCTCCCACTTCTCTACCTCCTTCAAGAAACAGTTCGGCGTTCCGCCGTCGGAGTACGTAGGATAACAAGCCTATTAAAAGAAATCCTCCCATGCGAAATTGCACGGGAGGATTTTTGAATATATGCTGCTAGGTTAATTTGCAGCGGGCAGGCAGGCGGCGTTGGCGGCCCAGGACTGGGCTTTGGCCTGCTTGAAGGTAGCTTTGGCACGGATGTCGGCTACGGAAGCACCGAAGTGGGCTACGTAGTTGCCGGCAGCCATTTCCCAAGCGCTGGTCTCAGGATTGAAGGAGGCCAGGGTGTAGGCGTCTACCTTCATGGTGAGAACCTGGCTTTCACCGGGCTTCAGCTCTGCAGTCTTGGCAAAGGCCTTGAGCTCGCAAGCAGGTTTCTCCAAACCACCGGCAGGAGCGCTCACATAAAGCTGGACAGCTTCTTTACCGGCAACGGAACCGGTGTTCTTCACGGTGATGCTGGCGACAACGCTGCCATCCTTCTCAACCTTCACGACGGGCTTGCTGTACTCGAAGCTGGTGTAGCTGAGGCCATAACCGAAAGGATAAGAAACATTCTTGCCGGCGGTGGTGAAGTAGCGGTAGCCGACGTTCAGGCCTTCGGCATAGTCGGTGTAATCCACATCTTTCTTCAGCTGTTTCTTGACAGTAGCGGTAGAAGCGAACGGATTGAAGGAAGGATCGGCCTTCACGTTTGCCGGGAAGTTGTAGGAGGAAGGAATGTCGTAGTAGTTCACCGGGAAGGTCATAGGAAGCTTTCCGGAAGGATTGGCGGCACCGGAAAGGACATCGGCCACGGCATAACCACCTTCCTGACCAGGAGTCCAGGCCAGCAGGACGGCATCGGGAATGTGTTTCCAGGAAGCGGTCTCGATGACACCGCCGATGTTCAGGACCACAACCAGCTTCTTGCCTGCAGCGTGGTAAGTATCGGCCAGGACCTGGAGCATTTCGCGCTCCTGTCCGGTGAGGGTCCAGTCGCCGTCGGTAGCTTTGCGGTCGTCACCTTCGCCGGCGTTACGGCTGATGGTGAAGATGGCCATGTCGCTGACAGCCTCTTTCTTCTCGATATAGGAACGGGAAACCTTCATTTCGGGAACCACGGCATCGCCCAGCAGGATGCCCCAGCTGTTGGAAGCGTTGTTACGGGCCTCGGTCTTGGCGAGGGTGATGTACTGATGATACCAGGTCTCGATGTCGGCATCGACCTCGAAGCCGTTTACGCGGAGGCCTTCGGCAACGCTGCGGACATAGGCCTTGTTCACGTTACCGGAGCCAGTGCCACCGGCGATGAAGTCATAGGAACCGGTGCCGTACAGGGCCACCTTCTTGACATCTTTAAGAGGCAGGACGCCATTGTTCTCCAGGAGGACCAGGCCTTCGGGGGTAGCGGCGCGGACGAGCTTAGCGTGACCGGCGAGGTCGGGCTTGTTGGAATACTTGTAACCGGCGAAACGAGGGGTGCGGACGATGTACTCCAGCATGCGGCGTACGTTGCGGTCCAGGTCTTCCACGGGCAGGGAACCATCCTTAACAGCAGCGATGATGCGCTCGATTTCCTGCTCCATACCGGGTTCCATGAGGTCGTTGCCGGCCTTTACAGCAGCCACGGTGCCTTCCTTGAAGCCCCAGTCGGTCATCACGATGCCGTTGAAGCCCCACTCGTCACGCAGGATGGTGGTGAGGAGGTCGAAATTCTGCTGGGTGTAGATGCCGTTCAGACGGTTGTAGGAAGACATCACAGTCCAGGGATCGGACTCCTTGACGGCGATTTCGAAACCTTTGAGATAGAGCTCGCGGAGGGTGCGGACATCCACGCGACTGTCGTTGTTCATACGGTTGATTTCCTGGTCGTTGGCGGCGAAGTGCTTGATGGATACGCCGACACCGTTGCTCTGGATACCGCGAACATAAGCGGCGGCCATCTTACCGGTAAGATAAGGATCCTCGGAGAAATACTCGAAGTTACGGCCGCACAGCGGGTTGCGGTGCAGGTTCTGACCGGGAGCCAGGAGAACATCCGCGCCGTATTCCTTCACTTCCTCACCCATGGCGGTGGTGAGTTCCTCTACAAGGGCGGTGTTCCAGGTAGAAGCCAATACGGTACCCACGGGGAAACCGGTGCAGTAGAAGGTCTGGGTGGTGCCGGGACGGGTGGGATTGATACGCAGACCGGCAGGGCCGTCGGCCAGCACGGTGGTAGGAATGCCCAGACGGGGAATGGCACGGGTAGTACCGGCAGCACCGGAAACCAGCGTTTCGTTGGAAGCGGTGAGCGAACCGGCAGTCATGGAGCCCCAGCCGCCGCCCACTACGAGCGTGGCTTTCTCTTCAAGGGTCATAGCCTTGAGGACAGCGTCGATGTTGTCTTTTTTCAACATGGGTTGAGCTAAGAGGGAGATGGTGCAGCCGAGGGCTGCGAAAAACACAAAGATTTTTTTCATATCGGATGAATTGGTTATTAATCTTATGCTCAAATTTAAGTGGAAATCCGCAGATAAAAAAATATGCGCCATGCAATTGAACATGGCGCAACATATTTGAACAAAGAATAAAATCTTAAACAAGTCCCTTGCCGTGGCAGTTTTTGTACTTGAGACCGCTGCCGCAGGGACAGGGGTCGTTGCGACCCACATGTTTGTCGGCCCGGATGGGCATCCGGCTCTTTTGCTCGCCGTTGGTGGAGAGCTGCGAAGGGTCGTTGGTGCGCATCTGCTGCATGTTGCGGTTAGGCTGGGTGGCAGGACGGGCCTCGCGGGCGTCCGAAGCGTCCCGGAGCGGGATGAAGGCACGGAGCAGGAAGGTGAGCACTTCCTCGTTCAGCTTCTCCAGCATCTCGGTGAACAGGTTGTAACTATCCAGCTTGTACACCACCAGCGGGTCTTTTTGCTCGTAAGCGGCATTCTGTACGCTCTGACGAAGGTCGTCCATGTCGCGCAGGTGCTGCTTCCAGTAATCGTCAATATAATACAGGATGATGCTGCGGGTGAGGGCCCTCACAATTTCGCGGCTCTCGGTCTCATAGGCCTTCTTCAGATTCACCGACAGGGTGAGCTGGCGCTTGCCGTTGGTGATGGGGATGGCGATGTTCTCGTACATGGAACCCTGCTTCTCGAACACGGTCTTGATGACGGGATTCACCTTCTCGATCATGGTGTTCATACGGCGGTCGTACACCTCTTTCATGTGCTCCGAGAGTTTCTGGGCCAGTTGACCCGGCTTGGCATTGGAATAGAATGCCTCGTCAAAGCCCAGGTCGATGGAGAGCTTGGCGATGATGAATTCCTCGAACTCCGCATAGCTCATGCCCTCGCTTTGCTCCGCCAGGATAGTGGCGGTGTCCTGCATCATGTTCTGCACGTCAATCTCTATGCGCTCTCCGGAGAGGGCGTTGCGGCGACGGGCGTACACGGCTTCACGCTGGTAGTTCATTACATCGTCGTACTCCAGGGTGCGTTTGCGCCAGCCGAAGTGGTTCTCTTCCACCTTGCGCTGGGCGTTTTCGATGGCGCTTGAGAGCATGCCGCTCACCAGGGCTTCGTCTTCCTGCATGCCCAGTTTGTCCACTACGGCGGCAATGCGCTCGGAGCCGAACTTACGCATGAGGTCGTCTTCCAGGGAAATGTAGAAGCAGGAACTGCCCGGGTCTCCCTGACGGCCGGCACGGCCACGGAGCTGACGGTCCACGCGGCGGCTGTCGTGACGGGTGGTTCCAATAATGGCCAGACCGCCGGCCGCCTTCACCTCCGGGGTGAGCTTGATATCCGTACCACGACCCGCCATGTTGGTGGCAATGGTGACACGGCCCTTTTGACCGGCCTGGGCCACAATCTCGGCCTCGCGCGCGTGTTCCTTTGCATTCAAAACATTGGCCGTAATGCCACGGATGCGCATCATACGGGCCAGGAGCTCGGAGGTTTCCACGTCCGTGGTACCTACCAGCACCGGGCGTCCGGCATTGGAGAGTTCCACCACTTTGTCAATGACGGCGTTGAACTTGCCCTTCTTGGTCTTGTAAATAATGTCGTTCTGGTCGTCGCGGATCACGGGACGATTGGTGGGAATCACCACCACATCCAACTTGTAGATGTCCCAGAACTCCCCTGCCTCCGTTTCTGCCGTACCGGTCATGCCGGCCAGCTTGTGGTACATACGGAAGTAGTTCTGCAGGGTAACCGTGGCAAAGGTTTGCGTGGCGGCTTCAACCTTCACGTTTTCCTTGGCCTCCACGGCCTGGTGAAGACCGTCACTCCAGCGGCGGCCTTCCATGATACGGCCGGTGCTCTCGTCCACAATCTTTACCTTATTGTCCACAATCACGTAGTCCACGTCCTTGGTGAACATGGCGTAGGCTTTCAGGAGCTGGATGACCGTGTGCACGCGTTCGCTCTTAAGGGAGAAGTCCTCCATGAGGGCATCCTTTTTCTCTGCCTTTTCCGCGGCGCTCAGCGAGGCGTCGCCGGTGATTTCCGCGATGGCGGTACCCATGTCCGGGAGCACGAAGAAGTTGGGATCGGACACGCTGCCGGCCAGGGTATCGTGACCCTTATCCGTCATATCCACGGAGTTAAGCACCTCATTGATAACGAAGTACAGCGGATCGGTAACGGTAGGCATCTCCCGCTCGTTGTCCTGCATATAATAGGCCTCCGTCTTTTGCATGAGCTGCTTCATACCGGGTTCGCTGAGGAACTTGATAAGCGGCTGATACTTGGGAAGGCCCTTGTAGCAGCGGTACAGCAGCAATCCGCCGTCTTTCTCGTTCCCCTCCGCGATGAGCTTTTTGGCCTCGTTCAGGGTCTGGGTCACCAGCGCGCGCTGCTTGTTGTAGAGGTTTTCCACGTAGGGACGATACTCCATGAACTGCTCGTCTCCGGAAGCTTTTTCCATGGGACCGGAAATGATCAGGGGCGTACGGGCATCGTCAATGAGCACGGAGTCTACCTCGTCCACGATGGCGTAATGGTGCTTGCGCTGCACCAGGTCCGTCATGCGCGCGCACATATTGTCACGGAGGTAGTCAAAGCCGAACTCGTTATTGGTACCGAAGGTGATGTCGCAGTCATAGGCGGCCTTGCGGGCGGCGGAGTTGGGCTGATGCTTGTCAATGCAGTCCACGGACAGGCCATGGAACATGTACAGCGGGCCCATCCACTCGGAGTCACGCTTGGACAGATAGTCGTTCACGGTAACCACATGCACGCCTTTGCCGGCCAGAGCATTCAGGAACACCGGCAGCGTAGCAACCAGGGTTTTACCTTCACCGGTGGCCATTTCCGCAATCATGCCGCGCTGCTCCTTGTTGGTTTTTACGCCACCGTTGAGGACAATGCCGCCGATGAGCTGGACATCGTAATGCACCATGTCCCAGGTAATCTCATTGCCGCCGGCCATCCAGTGGTTGTGCCAGATGGCTTTATCGCCCTGAATCTCCACAAAGTCGCGGCCCTGGGCGGCCAGGAGTTTGTCGAACTCGCTTGCCGTCACTTCCACGCTTTCGTTCTGCGCAAAGCGGCGGGCGGTGCTCTTCACAATGGCGAAGGCCTCCGGCAGGAGCTCGTTCAGGATGGCCTCGATGGCGGTGTCCTCGTCCTTGACGAGTTTGTCGCTCTCCGTTGCCAGCGCCTCCTTTTCTTCCACGGGGATGTCTTTCTCCATCTCCAGTTTAATCTCTGCGATACGGTCCTCGAAGGGCTTTTCCACCGCAGCGATTTTGTCCTTCAGCGCCTGGCTGTGGGCACGAAGTTCATCATTGGAAAGTTTGTCAATCTCCGGATAGATGGCAAGAATCTGATCCAACACGGGACGGATTGCCTTCATGTCCCGGTCACTCTTGCTGCCGAAGATTTTCTTGAGAATATCTGCTATTGCCATTTTGTCATGTAATCTTAAATCTTACAAAGATAAATAACTTACGCCGATATTACAAATTTTATACCCGGACTACTGGTCCACATAATAGCCCATGCCCGTGTCAGTTGAGCCTCCGCGCACCAAATCCTTGAGCGCCGTGCCCAGGGAGCGGTCCTGGCTCACCAGTTGCTCGTAATCCCTGTGCACGCCCGCCTCCGGCACCACATTCACGTCGAAGCGCATTTCCGCCATTCCGTCAGGTGCAATATTGCCCCAGAAACGGATGGCATGGTCCACCTTGCCCACGTTTTTCCGGCTGTCGTAGCGGAGCGTGACATAGACAAAACGGTTCGGCGGCACCATGAGCGTTTTGCTGCCATCCATGACAATGCAGCCGCAGGAGGGCTGTATATCCTTGATAATCAACGGGACTTTTCCGCTGTTGGTCAGGCGCACCGCCACCAGCAGTTCCTGTCCCTGCTGGATGGGATAATAGTGACGCACCGGGTCCTGGATGTCCATGGTGGTATACTCCACCTGCTGCTTGCAGGCGGAGAGGGCCAGCAGCACACACAGGGTCGATAGAAGTTTTACGGTCCTCATTTGCGCATAAAAATTTCGTCCAGTGCCAGCAAGGCCGAGCGGGACGGTTCAAAACGGACTTCCACCTGCCGGGCATAGGAAGGAACGGACACGCTGCCCCGGAAAATGACCTTCTCTCCCTCGTCGTAGCCATCGGCCAGGCCCTCCCGGTGGATGTCGGAGATGAGGACGCCGTCGGCCCATAACTGCACGGACTTGGGCGGGGTCATCCGGTGCCGTTCGCAGTTGAGGAAGGCGATGGAGATGCCGTGGGCCTTGTTCAGTTCTTCCGGCGGAAGTTCAATCACCAGGTCCTGCTGCGGATAAATCTGCCAGCCCCAGTGATAGTTCTGGGAAATACCGATTACCCCGTCCGTAAGCACACGGGTGGTCTCTGTATGCCCTTGTGTATGCACCGTGAGCGGTTTCCCGAGCAGAATGTCGGCCTCCCACCATTTGTTGGACAGCCAGATTTCCGCCTCGTTCTCATAGTCGGCCAGGTACACACCGCTCTCGTTCACCCGGTCCATGTGGTCCATGGAGGCGTTTTCGTTATTGGTGAGCAGGTAAATGTCGTCTTCCGGGGTAATCATTTTCAAGTCTTCCAGAGCTTGCAACACGTCGGCCTTCACATGCCCTTCTCCGTTCAGATAACCACCCTTGGGATCCAGTCCGTGCAGGCGGACCATTTCCAGGAGCGAGAACGACACCGCCTGACGGGTCTTGTCAAAAATAACCCGCTCGCGATGGGTCATGTTCATGCCTGCAAGTCCCTGGAAATAAGCGTAATACTCGCGGAATTCCTTCTCGAACAGATAGCTCTGCAGGGCCTCGTCCATGCCACCGTACAACGGCAGTTCCTTGCCGGAACGGGCGGCGTGCTTCTCCATGGACAAGACCACCTTGGCAAAGAAAGCGCCCACATGCGGCATGGCATCGGAAAAATACTCCTGAACCAGCCTGTCCACGTCGGCGTACGGGTTGGCCAGCAGGTCTGCCAGCACAAAGGAATAGCACTCCTGTACCGTAGAATAGAAATAACCGCTGCCGTTGAGGAAAACGCCCTTGACGCCCCGGCGCAGGTATTCCTGGAAGCGCTGCTGCATCACATACAGGATGGGGTACGGGGAAAGATAGTCGTCAAAATTGCAGACGTAGTCCCATATATATATGGTATCGGTGTACTTTTTCCACTGCTCCAGTTTGTCCAGGAAAGGCTTGGCGCCCTGCTGGTTCCAGGTACGGGGATAGTCGATGGCGCTCAGGAACACGCCCACGTTCTCCGGCAGCGGATGCGACGGAAAAGCCTGCGTGGTGGAGTAAGCCGGCAGGAAGAACTGATGGCCGGGGAAACGGCGGGCCAGTTTTTCAATGAAGGCGACCACCGCCGGCGTGGCGTTGGTACGCGTATTGCCCAGCGTCTGGCAGCGACGGCATTCACATACAATGCCGTTGTCATTGGGGCCGATGGTAATGCGCATGTGGTCCTTGCTGCCGTCCCCATACTGGTCCAGGATAAACTGCACCGTGAGTTCCAGCAGACGGTCCGACGAGAAGCAGAACTGGTCCTTGTGGACCATGCCGGCCGTACGGGCGAAGAGTTCCGGCTCCATGTTCTGGTAGCCGAAGGACTTGTCACCGTTGGAGCCCAGCACACGGGCCATCTGGTGGCCCCAGATGCCCCAGTCCATTTCCAGGTTGTGCAGGCCCAGCAAGTAGGTCATGTCCGGATTCTGGTTGCTGGGCATGTACAGGTCCCGGTATTCGAAGGGGAAGGTTGCCACGGTATCCTTTTGCGGGAAGATGCAGGGCGGCAAATCGTCCACGGAAATGGCCGGATTGTCCGTGCCGATGTGCTTGATGAACTGATAGGCGAGCCAAATCATGGTGCGTTGGTCACGGGCCGCCAGCTTGTAACCGCTTTCCGTGTATTCCACCTTGTAGTCTCCGCCCACATCATCGCCTACGTGGAGCGCCACGTCCACCACGCCCTCTCCGGGCGCGGCGGCCAGGAGTCCCTTCCCGCGCACTTGCAGGTGTCGCAGCAGATACTCTGCGGCCTTGCCGTCCGGGAGGCGGACTTCAGCGGGATGGATGTAATAGCGAATGGCGCTCTTCTCCCCGCCGGAAGAAGCGCAGGCGCTTATCAGGAGCAGCAATGTGCTAAAAAGAGACAGTAATCTGCACATGGACGATCATCATATTGGTGTAGCGTACGGTCCCGTACTGCCCATACAGGGTGTTCCAGGTGAGTCCGCCGGACAGGGCCAGGTTCTCTGTCGCCAGCCAGTTTCCGGACAACGCCACAAAGGTATTGAACTTATTATATACGCCTCCCGTATAATAACTGTCGATATAATCGAGTTCCGGCGCCGTACCGCCTCCCCCCTGGAGCTCCACGAAATGGCGGCCGCCGGCATAGGGGAAGAAGCGAGCCCTGAGCAGGCCGTTGGCGTAAAAACGGCTGTGCATGCTGCCCAGCGTCACTTTACCGCCCAGGTAAAAATGCTCCAGGGAATGGGCGGCAGTGACGGTTGCGCCCACCAGATGGCCCTGGTCCCGCAGGAGACGGTACTGGACACCGGCTTCCAGCTCCCAGGACTTGGGCAGATGCAGCGTAGCGTTGACGTCGGCGGTCCAGCGGGAAAAATAGGCCGTAGCATAGCCTGCTCCGGCCGACAGGCTGAGCTTAGGGCTGAAGGCGTGGCTGTACTGCAGGCGGAACTGGAGTCCCCTGCCGCCGGCCGAGGTGTAGGTCTCGCTTTCGCTGTCCCAGGACGCATCGCGCCCGGTATAGCCGATGCTCGCGCCTATGGCATCCTTGGCCCAGCTGTGCCTGTAGGAAGCACGGAAAATACCGGTAAGGGAGGTGCCGTCCGTGCGGCGGAACCACTCATAGCCCGCACTGGCCGTGTTGTGGTAACTGCGGTTCTTCAAGGCGCGCATCCGGGCCAAATAAGCCGCCCGCTCCACCTCCGAGGGCCGATAAGCGCTCTGGTACACGTAGGCGGAATCCCATTGGCGCTGTTTCTCGTACACCAGGCCGCGGGCAAAGCGGAGGTCCGCATCGGCGGGCGTAAGAACCAGGGCCGAATCCAGCACGGCGCCGGCGGCGTCCCATTTCTTTTCCTTGCGCAGCCGTTCCCCTTGGCGGGCGGCCACTGCGGCCGTGCTTTTCTTGAGTTCCCCGTCGCCGGGATATTCCTTCAGCAGGCTTTTCAGGCTGACCAGGGCCGTTTCATGATCCCCGTGGTCAGAGAGAAGCATGGCCTTGCGGCGCAGGAACCACGGGTCTTCGGGATAGGCCATGATACCCAGATCCACATACGGTTCCGGGTCCTGGGCCGCCGAACTGGCATAACGCAGCGCCCAGTAATTGGCCGGACTCCACTTCAGGAGCGACTCGCTCACGGAAAGGGCACGCGGTTGCGCTCCCTGCTCCATGGACGTACGGATATAGGGGATGGCAATCTCTTCATAAGCAGCCACCAGCAACTTGCGGGAGGCGCTGTCCTTGGCCTCTTCCAGGCTCTCGGAAAGAACCTCCAGCGCCTCAAGCGGCTTGTTTTCTTTGGCCAGCAGGGCGGCATATTCCTGCGACACCCGGGCGGTCGGGTCAAAGTGCATGCGCTCCTTCAGGCAGGCGGCCGCCTTACCATAATCGCCGGTTTCGCGGTAGCACTGGGCCAGCCGGCGGATGGCGGAATGACGCATTTCTTCCTCCACGCAGCGGCGGCGCACCGTTTCCAGCGGCGCCACGGCCTGGCCGTAGGAACCATCGGCCATAAGACTGGCAGCCTGGGCCATTTGCCGGCGGCAATACGCCAGGTTGATGTCGTATGCGCCCGGGAAACGGGAGAAACTGCGTTCAATCACCTGGTTGGCGCTGTCTTCCCGGCCCATCCGCTGCAGCACTTCGTATTCGGTCATGGCCAGGCGGGGGTTGTCGCCGCCCTGGCGCTTGCGCATTTCCTCCACGTACAGGAGCGCGTCTTCAAAATAGCCGCGGCGCATGGATTCACCCAGCAGGTACTGCAGCGACTCCATGCTATGGTTCTGCGCATACACACGCGTGTAAAGGTGGTAGGCATCGGCCTCGTTTTCCATCCGGGCCGATACTTCCAGGATCCGGTTGTAGAGCGCCTGCAGTTCCGCGGAAGGATGCTGGGCCATTTGCGTGCGGACCAGGGCCAGCGCACCCATGTTACGGCCCGTTTCCATGAGGATGTCCGTGGTCTTGCGGATAAGGGGCACGTTGCCGGGATTGTAATTGAGCGCCGACGTCAGGTTGTCCAGGGCGTCGTTCAGGTGACCGTTCTGGATGAGGATGTTGGTATAGGCCAGCTGATAGTCCGGGTCATAAGGATTCAGCTTCACCATCTGCTCCAGCGCCTGCTCGGCGGCGGCCAGGTCTCCGGCGCGGCGGGCCTGCTGGTAGTTGCTCTCCAGGATTTCGTAGCGGTCCGCCGATATGGACGCGTCGTTGGGATAAATTTGCTCCAGACGCGACAGCAAGGCATTGGCTTCCTCAAAATTCCCCTGTTTCTTGTACAGGTCAACTTTCCTCAGCCACAGGCCTTTCCAGTAGGGATTCACCTCCAGCAGCTCATTCACATAGCAGATGGCGCTGGAATAGTTGCCGGTGATTTCCTCCACGTTCACCAGGAGGGTCTTGGCCTCGATATGGTTGTATCGCAGGGTACAGGCTTTCACCAGATGGTAACGGGCCTTGTTGTAGTTTTTGGCATTCCACCAGTAACGGCCGCACAGGTACTGCAGGTTGGGCTGGTCCGGATACAGTTCCAGGCCCTCGTCCAGCAGTTCCTTGCCCTTGGCCCAACGGTGCTGGGAGAAAAGGGCCGTCACCTGGTCCTCGTACTCGCCGGGCAGCATACGGTTTCCCAGGAGCACCGCCGTCACCGACGACTGCGCCGCCGCCACGGGCGCCGCCCATGTCATCAAAAACAGACTTAACAGGACTTGGCAGGCTCTACGCATGATTTCCTCCTTTTTTCTGTGCCGGCTGCGCATTCACGCCCTTGCGGACCATATTGCCCCATACCATCTGGGCGCCAAAAATCTGTTTAATATACCCACGAATGGCCGCAAACACCAGAATGGGGTGATAGAAAATGGGTTCCAGCATAGAGGCGATACCAAACCAGATATAGTCGAGTTTCCGCTTGAAACCGGAGCCGATATAAATGTCCATGCTGATGATGCACATGGTGAGCAGTTGAGCAAAGCTATAGATGGCAAAGAACACAACCAGCATGGTCACCGTATTCACCTCTCCCCGGAAGAAAAGGGAAATGAGAACCAGGTAACCCGTAAACTCGATGATGGGTGCAAGGAACTCGAAGATAAAGACATACGGCATGGTAAAAAAGCCGAACTGCCTGTAGTTCCTGTTCCACAGCATGTCCCGGTGCACCGTGAAGATTTGCAGCAGCCCGCGGGCCCAGCGGATGCGCTGGCGCATGAGCACCTTCACCGAGGAGGGCCCCTCCGTCCAGCAACAGGTTTCCGGGATTTGCACCACCTGGTAATCCTCACCGGAGTCGCACATATACCGCACCATCCGGCAGATGAGGTCCATGTCCTCCGCAAAGGAATCGCCGTCGTACCCGCCGGATTTGATGGCCACTTCCGTGTCGAACAGGCCGAAGCCGCCGGACACGTTCTGCAAGGCGTTGATAGAGGCAAGCGCCGTTTTACCCACCAGGAAGGAGCGGGTATATTCCAGTTCCTGGAACAGCGGGATAGGGCTGTGGGGCGGATTCACCTGCACCATCTGCCCGTTCTTTACCTCGCAGCCGTTGGACATGCGCATGGTGGCGCTCACGGCAATGACATGGCGGCCGGAGCACATGGTGCCCCACACCACCCGGTAAAGGGCGTATTTATCCAGGATGCAGTCCACGTCCGTACACACGAAGTATTTGCTGCTCACCACGTTGATGCCGGCATTGGAGGCGTCCGCCTTAGTGCCGCCGTTCACCTTGTCCACCACCGTCAGGCGCTGGTACACAGGGTTGTCCGACGTGGTTTTGTACACGCCGCGGAACGGCTTGGTCTTGATTTTTTCCACGTACGCGTACGGCACCTTCACCAGCTGGAAGCGGTCCACGAGCAGCTGCAAGGTACTGTCCTTGGAACCATCGTTCACAATAATGACCTCATAGTCCGGATAGTCCAGGCTCAGCAGCGACTCCACGTTGGTGATGATGGTCTTCTCCTCGTTGTAGGCCGGTGCCACAATGGACACGAACGGCGTATACGGGGATTTCCGCATCTCGTCTATGGTATAGTCTTCGTCATGGTAGGTTTTCCGGTGCCGATGACGCGCCCCGGCGGCCAGCACCATCCAGATATAGCTGCCGATGAGCAAGCCGGAATACAGCAGGACAAAGGCGTCGAACGTATTGATCAACCACTCAGGCATAGCGTTCACTCGTAATCAGGGGACTTTCGATATGCTCAAACAGAAACAGATACTTCTGGGGAGAGCTTTGTTTCAGCCGATTGAATACCTCACGGCCTTCGGGGCCGTAATTGTACAGCACGCGGAGGATGGTCATGCCGGAAACGACGTCCGTCACCAGCAGGTAAGCATTTTCCAGGAACGGGACCACTTCCGGCAAACCGGAGTGCATGGTACCCAGCGCCTCGCAGATGACATTGCGTTCTTTGGTGGAAGCCGCAGGGAAACGGCGGCGGAATTCGTCTTCCGCGATGTAGTATTTCAAGGCGCCCAGTGCCCGGATGAGCACACACGCAAAGCGCTCGTCGTGTGTGGACTTGAGCATGTTCAGCAGGTCCGGGCAGTCTTCCCGCTGCTGGAAGAGGCGGATTTCGTTCACCGCGAATTCCCGCAGGTCCTCGTTCACCGGCGTCCGGTTGCACCACTGCACAAAGTTGGGCATGGGCAGGTTGTTCTTGGAACGGTATACCAGCAGGTTGTGGTATTTCACCATCATCTCCTCCGTGAAAATCAGGTTGGTGTCTTCTTCCAGAACCTTGAACGGGTAGGTAGTGCCAAACCGGGCCACATGGAAACGGGCGTTCATCTTGAGCTTGGCGTCCTTCGCATACAGATAGCGGGACGCGACGGCTTCCTTGAGGTCTGCGTTGATATCGGCAATGTTCTTGAACGCCATAATCCGGTCCCGCATGGTACGGGATCGGATTTGACGGTCAAAATAATCGGGCATTTTGAAGGCCTGCTGCAGACGGCGCCAATTGGTCATGTTCAGGCTCTCGGCCATGTTCCGGTACAGTTCCAGGAACACCGGGACCATGTACTGGCTCATCGCCGTGAGGGCGTTGTGCCGGGCAGGAAGGTTCAGTTGCTGGGCCATATCGGCCGAATCCATTATTTCCGGATTCAGCGCGATGGCCTTCATAGGCTCATAATACCGCGCACGGCACCGGGCTATCTTACGCTGCCTGTTATTCGCCTTTTGGGTGACAATGACGCTGCGGACAGTCAGAATCAGAATGAAGAGTACACACAGGGTAATCATGATGGCCGCAATTCTTGCCAGCAAAGGATATTCCATGAGCTGGTAATAAAGCACCATCACGTAGTACTTTAAATACAGGAAGCGGTTGAGTGTGTAGAACTCCATACGGGGGCATTACCACGGGCAAGTCAGGTACAGGCTGTCCACCTGCTCTTTGTACCAGTCAATGTTTTCCGCACCACGGCTGCGCACCCAGCCTTCATACTGGGGATAGGCCAGGGAGAAATACATCTTTTCCCACACGTGATGCGTGAGCACCGGGCACTTGAACGCCCACACATGGCCGTCCTGGCTCATATACGGCGTGGAAGTGCTGAGCTGGCTGCCATCGGCCGACACAGCGTTGTCGTAGAGGGCCTTGTAACCATTTGGGAAGCCCTTGATAGCCACCTCCGCGGGTTGATAGCCTTTCAGGCCCACCGGCACATAGCTGCCACCGTTCTTGGCAATGATGTAGAAATTCTGGTTGGTGGTGTTCACCACGGCATCCACCATGTTCTTGAGGGCCTTCTGGCTTTCCTCGGCGCTCATGGAAGCACGGGCTTTCATGTTGTAGATGACCGTATAGGTGTACAGGCCGCCGGACACATTCACGTAACCGGGGACGGTGTTGTAATACTTGCACTGCTGCATCTTGGCCAGCGTGGTGGGCACGGTGACATCGGCCAGTTCCTCCCGGTACTGCTGCGTGTGCGGGCCACCCCAGGGCTCATACAGCTTGAGGGCCGGATTGAACACGGTGGTGTTGGTGAAGTTGCCGTTCACATAGGTGTACTCCCCTTCCGCATTGCCGGCCATGTTCTCCCGCAGGCGGAAGATGGCACCGATTTCCATCATGGGACGGAGCGGGTCCGTTTCCACGTGCAGGGAATTCTCCTGCAGGGTGCGCTTGGTCCAGGCGGGAAGTTCTCCGTGCGGGTTCTGCCAGCTGTCCAGGGTGCAATAAGTTTCAATGCTGGATACATACTGCTGGTCGAAGCCTTCCATAATCAGGCCCACGCGCTCCGGCTTGTCGCCGCCCACAGCTCTCAGGTGCAGGACCACCTTCACCTGCTCGCGCCAGCCTTCCGACTCCAGAAGGGCGTCCGGGACGGTACGGGCTTCCAGGTCATAGTCCACCACCACGTCATTGAAGTCGTAGTCGTATGCGCCGGCGCCTTTTTCTTCCGGCATCCGCGGCCAGCTGTCGTCAAACATGACCACGCCGCTGGAATGGTAATAGGCGAAGCCCATATCCTCCGTCTTGTACGGAGCGGGCTCCGGCAGGGCCACTTCCACCACCTCTTCCGGCAGTTCCGGAAGTTCCGCTTCCTTACCGCCGGTGGTGTCTCCGGAGGCCTTGAAGTTCGGGTTGTTGGTGGTTCCGCAACCGCAGCTGCAGCCCCAAGGCATGCAGTACGGGCAATTGCCGCAACCGCCGCAGTAGGTATACTTGTAGCCCGTTACCACGTGATTCTCAATGGTATAGGCCTCATCCAGGAAGTAGCCTTCTCCGGCAACGCCGCCAGCGTAGGCAAAACGGTAACGGAGGGTGTGGTTGTGCGCTTCGTCGTACATTACCACATCCGCCGGGTAAGCGGGTGCATTCTGCCAGTTGGTAGACTCATTATTGGCCCAACCAAAGCTCCAGGGCATCTGGACATAACGGGTTTTGCCAAACTCGCCAAAGGTAATCTGGTCCACGGGAAAATCCGTGAGAAGGTATACCTGGTCCCCTTCTTCCTCCGCCTTGGTGGCAGGAGAAGCGGTGTAGTAAACACTCACTTTGGTGGTGACGGGAGCCTCAAAGAGAAGTTTTACCGTGCCGAACGGTTCCACGTCCTTTCCGCCCACCGGCTGGGCCACCTGGGGCGTCACAGCCACCTGACGGGTGACGGTGCTGCCATTATCGGCCGTATAGACAACAGCAACGGATTCCGTAGCAGCCGGGACGGAAACGCTGGCGCAGGAATAATACGCATCCACTTTTTGGGTGTCGATAGCATCAATCCCCTTCGCGGCCTGCTCCGGAACGGGATTCTTCGCGCACGCGCACGCGAGACAAAAAACGGCAAAGATTGCACTTGCCTTCACAAAGTCTTTCATAATTTTTTAAAATCTTCTCTACAATACATACCAAAATAGTTTACAAAGGTAACACTTTATTAGCAGAAAGGCAAGAAAAAGTGAGATTCCTTAACAGCGAATGGAGAAATCCCTGTGCCGACGGACCGCCGGCAACTGGCCGCAGATTTGGCGGAAGTACTTGAAAGGCAGCAGGCTGCCGTATTTGACGCTTTTTACCAGAGTGAACAGGCACACAAACAGGAAGCGCTCCCACAGCGGACGGTTGGGGTCGCACAAGCGGATGAGCGAGCCGGTATAGTAGTTCCGCCGGATTACTTTTTCCTTGGGCTCCCGCCGCTGCGCACGGTCGTGGACGGCCTTGGCGTCCGGCACTATGCCCACTTTCAGCTTATGATACCGTGCCCGGTTGCACCAGTCGTCGTCCTGCCCATAGAGCGGAAACAGTTCCTCCTCGAACGGCCCGACGGTCTTCAGCGCCCCCACCGGCACCAGCCAGTGCGCCGCCATAATACGCTTAACCTCAACAGGTTCTGCGGAGGGTATGGGTTCACAAACCGTCGCTTCGCGACCCCTCCCATTCGCAACGTGCTGACGCACGGCTGTGGGCCCCTCCCTCTTACACGGCCGAGGGTGGCCATGGGTTTGTGACCCCATACCCTCCTCCGAACCATGATATAGCTTGGCAAATTGCAGATCGAAGGCTTGGTAACCGTCCTGGTACTGGAGGGGGCTCAGGACGGCGTAGTCCGGGTGGGCCTGGGCGGCAGCCACAAGGGTTTCCAAGGCACCGGGGGCCAGCCAGGCATCCTGGTTGAGGAGGTACACGTAGTCGTAGCCGTGGTCCAGGGCGTACTGAAAGCCCATATTGTTGGCCTTGGCAAAACCCACGTTCTCCGCGCTGCGCACCAGGTGCACCCCGGGGAAGTGCTTCGCCACATAATCCGCACTCCCGTCCGTGGAATCGTTGTCCCACACATACAAGTCCGGGGCAAATTGACCCGTATTTGCCCCTGGGTACACGAAGCCGAGACACCGCTCCAGCCAGGGCATGCCGTTATAGGAAACAATAATGACAAGGACGCGGGTCATGGCTTGAAACGAATAAAGATTTCTTTGGGCGTTTGCTTGGAAAACACCGTTTTCATTACGTTGCGGGCCGTTTTTCTATTCTGCTCTCGGCACAGGAGACTGTTTTTTACATACCTTGCCAGTTCCACGCTCCAGATGAAGAGTTTCAGGGCAAGCGGCTCGCCGTAGAAAATCAGGGAGCCGCGCACACGGGCGGGCTTGATTGCCTGCTCCATGGCACTCACCGAGCCCCCCGCCAGGTGCGTAATGCACACCTCCGGATGCACCCACACCGAATAGCCGGCATTGTTCAGCGCATGCCCCAGCGCAATGTCCTCCGGCGTAAAGAAGTACCGCTCGTCGAACCACCCCATCTTCCTAAACACCGCCGTCTTAATCAGAAAACACGCCCCATTTAATGTATAGGTTCGAACGACGGAGGGAGGCATAGATTCCCGAATCGCCTCCGCTTCGCTCCGGCCCCTCCCATCTCGCAACGTGCCTATCGGCACGGCTGTGGGCCCCTCCCTCTTATCCGGCCGAGGGTGGCCAGAGATTCGGGAACCTATGCCTCCCTCCGTCTCCCCTTCTTTTACCAAATGCAGATAGTGCTTGGCATAGCGCCAGGCGGTCCAGGGCGTGCGGCCGCAGGTCTGCACCCGGCCATCCCCGAAAACAATCTTGGGCTGCACCACGGCGGCGTTTTCCGGCAGTTTGGCAAAATCCTCCAGCAGACGGTCCACCACCGGCATGGACTGGAGGGTATCGTCATTGACAACAAAGCAGTATTCGCTGTCTATTTGCCTGAGCGCCAGGTTGTTATTCTCCGCGAAGCCCCGCACTTCCCTGCTCTCGATGATATGGATGGCAGGATAACGGGCAGCAAGGGCTTCCCGGTGCTCCGCCTGCATGAGATAGGCCACCACCCACACGTCCAGCGGCGTCCGGTTCTGCGCGAACAGGCTGTCCAGGCAGGCATACAGGTGCACGGCGGGGTTCCCCATGCAAACAATGACCACACTTACCTGAGCCATAGCAGATTGCATTTGCGCCAGGCAAGGCGCAGGTTGTAGGTCAGATTGGCCCAATTGAGCCGTCCGGGCACATTTTCCTTTCCCGTGCGAGGATGATTGGAATAGCGGATATAGGGCACATTGCGGGCATTGAGGCCCCTGCCCAGCAAAAGCGCCGGCTGCAGGCCTTCCAGGTGCAGGGCCGGGGTGAGGCTCAGCTGGTCCCGCGTGCAACGGGAAGCCTCCAGGAGGCGCCACCACTGCTTGTCCAGCGCCACCACGGCAGCGTCCCGGTGATGGCGAAGCACCACATTGGTTTCATAGAGTCCGAAGTGACGCGGCATGGCCATCTGTTTGTATGAACGCAAAAGGCCCCAGGCGGCGCGGGTGGAGAGCTTGTCCTTGAGGTAGCAGTAGCGGAGTTCCTCGTACACGCAGTCCCGCGAGGGGTGCTCCAGAAGAGCCATCGAAGCATTTTCCAGGGCCGATATATGCTCGTAAAATGCCTCCCCTGTGATGCACAGGTTGGCGTCCATGAAAACGGACAACTCGTATTCCGGCAACAGCAGGTGCGGATGCAGCTTGGCATAGCGGGCCCTCAGGATGGGGTTTGCCGATGCATAGGGAATCTCCCGGAGCTTCCATACGCCGTCCTGCCCGGCCTTGTCCGTGAAGCAGACATAATCCCACGCGGAATCCACCACCTCCGGCTGCGCCAGACGGTCATAGTTCCCCGTAAGGACGGTATAAATCACTTTTTTCATGCCGATACAAAATTAACATTTTGCAAGGAAAGCACAAAATCATTACCTTTGTTTGTTGCTATGACCGGATTTGTCGTTCTCCATTACCTGGCGTACGAGATGACGCTACAGTGCACGGAAAGCCTCCTGGGGCTTGCCGGAGAAAAACACGTGGTTATTGTGGACAACGCATCCCCCGGCGGCTCCGGGCAGCGTCTGGCGCAACATTTTGCCGGAAAGGCGGAAGTAACGGTGCTCCTATCTCCGCAAAATGAGGGCTTCGCGCGCGGTAACAATCTAGGATACTGCTATTTACGGGAGCATTTCTCCTGCGAGTTTGTGGTGGTCCTGAACAACGACGTCCTCATTCCGGACACGGCCTTTATCGGCAAGGTGGCCTCCCTTTACCGGGAAACGCCTTTTGCCGTGCTGGGGCCGGACATCCTCAATCCCGGAAGCGGGCTTCACCAGAACCCGGCGCACCTGAGGGGCTTTACCCGGGAGGAGGTACAGGCGCGGCTGGAGCGCTACCGGAAAAACCTCTCCCACTTTGCCTGGAGGCGCCTGAAATGGCGCATCAAACAGGCACTGTTCCGGTCGGCACCGGCACCGGAAGAAACGCCGTGGCAGGAATCAGCCCGGGATGTAGTGCTGCACGGGGCGTGCTTTGTTTTCTCGCCGGATTTCATCCGGGTGCGGGAATATGCCTTTAACCCCGGCACCTTCCTCTATTTTGAGGAGGATATCCTGCACTACGAATGCCTGCAGCAAGGACTTGTCCTGCTGTACAGCCCCAAGGTCCAGGTGCTGCATCTGGAAGATGTTGCCACCGACAAGGCGTATCGGACCAACGCCCGAAAAGAAAAAATGAAACTGCAGGAGAGCGTCCGTTCCATGGAGGTCCTGCTTAACCTGATGCGCCGCTGACCCATGGCCACTTCTTCCATCAAACAGGCGGTTTACCTAAATGCCGCCGCCCGCTACTCCACGCTGGTGCTGCGCCTGCTGTTCAACGCGGCGCTGGCCCGTATCCTGGTGCCGGAAGACTTTGGCGTAGTGGCCGTTGCCATGGTGTTTACCACTTTTTTCAGCTTGCTCTCGGACATGGGGCTGGGTGCAGGCATCATCCAGAACAAAGAACTGAGCCGGGAGGATATCGGGAGCATTTTCGCCTTCTCGCTGCGGCTGGGACTCATCCTGATGGGCGCCTTTGCGCTTTTCTCCTTCCCCATGGCCCATTTTTACGGAAACCGGGCACTGATTCCGGTGGGTATGCTGCTGTCTGTACAGCTGTTTTTCAATACGCTCAATGTGGTTCCCAATGCGCTGCTGCTCAAGCAAAAGGAGTTCAAGAAGGTGGCGCTCCGCATCCTGTGCGCCTGCCTTACCTCGGGCATTGTGGGGATCGGGCTGGCGCTGACGGGCCTTAAATATTACGCCCTGGTGGTGCAGGCCATCCTGGATGCCGTGTTCATCTTCAGCTGGAACTATTTCTCCACGCGGCCGCCCATGGCCCGCAGGCCCGCGTGGGCCAGCCTGGAAAAAATCCGCAGCTACTCCGGCTACCTGTTTGGCTTCAACCTCATCAATTACTTTGCCCGGAACCTGGACAACCTCCTCATCGGCAAGTATATGGGTCCTGCGCAACTGGGCTACTACGACAAGTCCTATAAGCTCATGCTGTATCCGGTGAACAACCTCACCCATGTGATTACGCCGGTACTGCATCCCATTCTTTCCGAGCACCAGAACGACAAAACCTATATCTATGACAAATATCGGCAGGTAGTAAAGGTGCTGTCGCTGCTGGGGTCGTTCATCACCCCGTTTTTCTGGTTTTCTAGCGGAGAGATTATTCCCATCCTGTACGGGAAACAGTGGCTTCCGGCCATCCCCTGCCTTCAGTGGATGTCCCTCGCCATGTGGGCGCAGATGATTCTTTCATCGGCCGGCACCATTTTCCAAAGCCTGGGAGACACCCGGCGGCTCCTGTGGAGCGGGAGCATGAATGCCATTATGGTGGTGGTGTTCATCATTGCCGGTTTGGCAGAAGGCAGTATTGTGGCGGTGGCGCGGAATGTGGCCATTGCCTATAACCTGCAATTCGTGGCCACCTTCTACATCCTGGTGCATCTGTCCTTCGGGTTCCGCACGCGGGACTTCCTCAAGGGCCTGCTGCCGGACCTGTGCGTAATGGGTGCCGTAGCCCTTTCCGGTTACGGCTGCACCTTCCTCCCGGCGCTTCCGCTGGTGGGCGCCTTTGCCGTCAAGCTGGCCATCATGGGTGCCGTGTACCTGCTGGCGCTCGTTCTTACCCGTCAGCTCAGGCCGCTTGCGGGCCTTATTTTCCGCCGCTAAAAAAGGGACCGACCACTTGGCCAGCCCCTTTTGCCTATTACAGACGATACCTATTCCGGTTTGTAAGAATCCTTGAGCGCCGTGGTTTTGTTGAAAACGGGGTGCTCCGGCGTGGAGTCTTTGTCCACAATATAGTAGCCGGTGCGTTCAAACTGCACGGCAATGCCGCTTTGATCCTCCAGGAGGGCGGGTTCTGCCCAGCCCTTGCCAATGACCAGGGATTCCGGATTCAGGAAGTCTTTATAGTCCTTATCCTCAGGCACCTGGGACATGTCCGCCAGGGTGAAGAGTTTGTCGTAATTGCGAACCTCCAGCTCCTTGGCAAACTGCGCGCTCACCCAATGGATGGTGCCCTTGACGGAACGGTACTCCGGTGAAGGGTCATAGGTGCACTTGAGTTCCACCACTTCTCCGTTCTCGTCCTTGATTACCTCATTGCACTGGACGATATAGGTGTATTTGAGACGGACCTCGCCGCCGGGCTTGAGGCGGAAGAACTTTTTGGGAGCATCTTCCATGAAATCGGCGCGGTCAATCAGGAGCTCTCCGGTGAACGGGACACGGCGCTTGGCCCCGTCGGGATCGGCCGGATTCAGTGGGCAGTTGAACCATTCCACCTTGCCTTCCGGCCAGTTGGTGATGGTCAGTTTGACGGGGTCCTGCACCACCATGTAGCGGTTGGAGCGCTCATTGAGGTCCTGGCGGACGCACCACTCCAGCAGCTGGAGGTCCATGAGCTGGTCACGCTTGCTCACGCCGATTTTGTCGCAGAACATGCGGAGGGCCTTGGCCGTATAGCCGCGGCGGCGCACACCGCAGAGGGTGGGCATACGGGGGTCATCCCAGCCGCTCACGAGACCTTTCTGCACCAGCTCCAGGAGCTTGCGCTTGGACATCAAGGTGTACGTCAAGTTAAGACGTGCAAACTCGTACTGGTGAGAGGGATAGATGCCCAGCGTCTCGATGAACCAGTCGTACAGCGGACGGTGGACGTCGAACTCCAGGGTGCAGATGGAATGGGTGATGTGCTCGATGGAGTCGCACTGGCCGTGGGTGAAGTCGTACATGGGGTAGATGCACCACTTGTCCCCGGTGCGGTGATGGTGCGCGAACTTGATGCGGTACAGCAGCGGGTCGCGGAACATCATGTTGGGATGGGCCATGTCGATTTTGGCACGGAGCACCTTCTCACCCTCGGCATACTTGCCGGCCTTCATCTCGCGGAAGAGCTTGAGGTTTTCCTCCACGGAACGGTCCCGCCAGGGGCTGGGCGTACCGGGTTTGTCCACGGTACCGCGGCCGGCGCGGATCTCGTCCTGGTTCTGGTCATCCACATAGGCCAGCCCGCGCTGGATGAGTTCCTCCGCCCAGGCATAGAGCTGGTCGAAGTAATCACTGGCGTACAGTTCCTTATCCCACTGGAAGCCCAGCCACTTGATGTCCTCCTTGATGGAGTCCACGTACTCGGTGTCTTCCTTGGTGGGGTTGGTGTCGTCGTAACGGAGGTTGGTTTTGCCGCCGTACTTCTGCGCCAGGCCGAAGTTAAGGCAGATACTCTTGGCGTGTCCCAGGTGCAGGTAACCGTTGGGCTCCGGCGGGAAACGGGTCATGATGCTGTCTACTTTGCCTTCGGCAAGGTCTTTCTCTATGATTTCTTCCAGAAAATTGAGTTTGCGCTCTTCCATAACTAAATCTTAATAAAGCCCTCAAAGGTACGAAAAAATCCCCATAAACGTGCAGATACAAAAAAAATTAGTAATTTTGCACGTTTAAACAGACTAAAACCTACATTAAATATGGGACTTTTACACGCGAGACTGGCCAAGTATGACCTTCCGCAGAAGATGCAGGAAAGAGGAATTTACCCTTATTTCCGCCAAATCACCAGCAAACAGGGCACCGAAGTTACCATGGACGGTAAGCAAATCCTCATGTTCGGTTCCAACGCCTATACCGGCCTCACCGGTGACGAGCGCGTCATCAACGCCGGCATCGAAGCCCTGAAAAAATACGGTTCCGGTTGCGCCGGCTCCCGTTTCCTGAATGGCACGCTGGACATTCACGTTCAACTGGAAAAAGAACTCGCCGCCTTTGTGGGCAAGGACGAGGCCCTGGTGTTCTCCACCGGCTTCACCGTGAACAGCGGCGTTATCCCCCAGCTCCTCACCAAGGACGACTTCATCATTTGCGATGACCGCGACCACGCCTCCATCGTGGACGGCCGCCGCCTGTCCTTCGCCAAGAGCCTCCACTACAAGCACAACGACATGAAAGACCTGGAGCGCTGCATCAAACGCTGCCCCAAGAATGCCGTGAAGCTCATCGTGGTGGACGGTGTGTTCTCCATGGAAGGAGACCTGGCCAAACTGCCGGAGATCGTAGAGTTCAAGCACAAATACGACAATGTAGCCATCATGGTGGACGAAGCCCACGGCCTGGGTGTCTTCGGCAAGCAGGGCCGCGGCGTGTGCGACCACTTCCACCTCACCAAGGAGATCGACCTTATCATGGGTACCTTCTCCAAGAGCCTGGCGGCCATCGGCGGTTTCATCGCCGCTGACAGCGTTATTATCAATTACTTGCGCCACACGGCACGTACGTACATTTTCCAGGCTTCGGATACGCCGGCCGCAACGGCATCGGCCCTGGAAGCCCTGCATATCATCCAGAAGGAGCCCAAGCGCATCACCAACCTGTGGGATGTCACCAATTATGCCCTCCGTCGCTTCAAGGACGCCGGCTTCGAGATTGGCGATACGGAAAGCCCGATTATCCCGTTGTACGTGCGCGATATGGAGAAGACCTTCATCGTCACCAAACGGGCCTTTGACGAGGGCGTATTCATCAACTCCGTGATTCCGCCGGCATGCGCCCCGGAAGACACGCTCATCCGTTTCTCCCTCATGGCTACGCATACCCGCGAACAGGTAGATCGCGCCGTGGACGCCCTCACCAAGGTGTTCAAGGAAGAAGGCATCATCAAATAATAAAAAAACCGGGGA
>Ga0310695_10000891_pt1 | contig 73211 bp, 57 predicted proteins | sample RumenRJG_04DNA_FD_203882 | JGI IMG/M metagenome (GOLD analysis project Ga0310695, IMG submission 203882) | Bovine rumen microbial communities from Lethbridge, Alberta, Canada - RJG_04 (v2) (version 2) | ecosystem: Host-associated > Mammals > Digestive system > Stomach > Rumen | place: Canada... | reverse complement strand
GAAGATGATTAGCCCACAGCTCACATATTATAATATGGGTACTGGTGTGACGGCTTTCAGTACGACACGCCAGGGAGGATGCAGCACAGGAAACTATGCTGCATTTAACATCAATGGCTATTGTGGTGACGACGAGGCGCATATTGCAGCCAACAAGGTTGCGCTTTGTGGTTTGTTGGGCATTGATAGTAATCGCTTGGTGATGCCCCATCAGGTTCATGATTGTGTGGTGCGTCGCATTGACGGACCTCAGCAAGGGGTGATAGAAGGGGTGGATGCTGTGATGACAGATGTTCCCCAGCTGTGCATAGGTGTCTCTACAGCTGATTGTATTCCCGTGTTGCTCTATGATTCCACTCATCGTGCCATCAGTGCTGTTCATGCAGGGTGGCGAGGTACCGTTCTGCGTATTGTCCAGAAGGCTGTGGAAGCTATGTGCGATGCTTATGGAACAGCGCCTGCTGATTTGCAAGCGGTTATCGGTCCAGGCATCTCACTCGATAGTTTCGAAGTGGGCGATGAGGTCTATGATCAGTTTCTTTCTGCAGGCTTCGACATGCAGCCCATTAGTCGCCGTGAGGCTAAATGGCACATCGACTTACCCATGTGCAATCGCCTGCAATTGATGGAGGCAGGCATTCCTTCTAATAATATCCAAATGACGAATATTTGCACTTATCAGCAGTACGACCGCTATTTCTCGGCACGTAGGCTGGGCATCCAGTCGGGCCGTATCTATACAGGTATTCTTATTAAATAAATGTTTGTTATGATGAAACTTCGACATATTTCCTTTTTATCCGCTTTGATGCTGACCTTGTCGTCATGTGCCCAGACTAAGTTTACTGCGTTGGAACAGCAGCAGATCAGTGTGGAAGACCCTACGCTCTTTGAGCAGTATGAGGCCTTTACGGTCGACTTTGGCGCGATGCGTGACAAAGACTATTGCTTCCCATTACCTGTGGGTAAGGCTCAGTTGGCTAAAGACTATCTGGTGGAGATTGAGACCACGAAGGGCGATGCCGTGAAGGCTATGTTTCCTGGTACAGTTCGCTTGTCGAGGAACAATCCTTCTTTTGGTAATGTCATTGTGGTGCGCCATGACAACGGACTGGAAACGGTTTATGGAAATAATGCAGAGAATCTGGTTAAGTCGGGCGATCGTGTTAAGGCAGGACAAACCATTGCTATCGTGGGCACCAACCAGGGGCGTACCTATTGTCTATTCTCTGTGATGGTGAATGGTAGTCGCATCAATCCAGAAACGATTGTCAGTTTGGAGAGCCATCGTTTACGCAAACAGACTTTGTTGTATGAGAAGACATCTTCGTGGAAGGTGAATGTCAGCGTGTTGAAAGGTCCGCGTTTGGAGGAGTCCACATCTGACCAATGGTGGTGCTATCCATTGCCAGGAGCTAAGGTTATCAGTCCTTATGGACGTCGTGGAGGGCGAGGCCACTCTGGCGTAGACTTGAAGACCAAACCAGACGATGAGATACGTGCTGCTTTTGATGGCGAGGTGGTCTTTTCTGCCAAGTATGCAGGTTATGGCAATTTGGTGCGCATCCTGCATGGTAATGGCTTGGAGACCTACTATAGTCACAACTCCAAGAATCTGGTGAAGGTGGGTGACCGAGTGAAAGCTGGTGATGTGATAGCCTTGACAGGTCGCACAGGTCGTGCCACTACAGAGCACTTGCATTTCGAAACCCGCATCAATGGTCGCGCCTATGATCCTTCTCGCTTCTTTGATCATCAGGCACATACCATCCGCGTGAAGGCATTCCAGAAAACCAAGAACGGCTATGTGGTGAAGAAGTAGGGTCAAAGAGTTTGCAGATAGTCATCCCACATAGAGGGAGTGCCTTTTTGTCCGAAAGCCTTTTTGTATAGCCTTTCGCGTGTTGAATTGATAGCCTGTTTGCTTTTGTTGAGCAGCAAGGCTATTTTTGATGGTGCGACACCTATCTTTTTGAGAAGGCATACGCGTAATTCATAATCGTTCAATCCAGAAAGTCCCCTCAGACGTTCAGAGAAACGCGGACAGATAGCATTGACGGTTCGTTCTAAATCTTTCCAATCTTCGCCTGTTAAACATTTCTTGCTATCTGTGGTGTCGTCTAACATTTTGAATATGAGTTTACCTATGTCGGTTGCTTGCAACTGAGCCAGTTTCTCTTCTGCTAATTGTTTATCTACTCCCACCTGTTGTCTTTTCACACCTTCCAACAGCTCCGATTTCAGCCATATGGTCTTTCTGTGCTTCCGATAGAGCAGACCGCCAGTTACACATATCAGGCTTAGGGCAATGATTACAATAGCCGCCATTGTCAGATAGAAACTCTTCTGCTGGTTCTCCTCTCTCAGTCTTGCGTTTTCCTGTTCACGCTTCTGGTAGTTGTACATCGCATGAATCTTGGCAATGTTCGACGTATTGGTAATGTTGTTTATCGAATCGTTCAGCCGTTTATATTCAGTCAGATAGTGCAACGCCTGCTCTGGTTGTTTACGCAAAACGGCAATTTCCGCCAGTCGCTCATTCGCGGAACACTTGGCATACAGGGTTCCAACCTTCAGCAATTTCCGGGAATAGTATTCCGCAGAATCCACCATCCCCACGGCCATATAGATTTTCGAAGCGATAGTGTATGTCCCGCTTTGGTTTTTAGGTTCTGTATCTCCAATAGTCGATTGAATTACTTGAAGGGCTTTGTCAGAGTCTCCCTTTACTAAGCATAAACTTGCGAACTGAGCTGTCAAAGCATGAAACATTTCGGGAAAATTCTTATTTGAAGAAACCATTCTCATTGCTTTCCTTAAATATAATTCACTCTGACTATAGTCTTTTGCTTTCCTATACTCCGAGGCAATGTCCCTAAGTCCAAATACCATAGTTAAAGTGTCATTTCTTATAAGACCCTCTCGATAAGATTTAGTGAATGCTTCAACAGCTTCATTGTGCAAACCTTGATGAGAAAAGATATATCCCATCTGACTATAAATCACATTCCCAAGAATAGGGCTGTCACTCTTAGGAAGGGCATCTGCAGCTTTATGGAAAAAGTCTAAAGCTACAGGGATTTCTTGTCTCTCAGAATACACACGCCCAGCATAATAATACGCCTCTGCCAATTTCAACTTACTGCCAGTGTGCTCATAGTAATCTATTAATTGTGTTATTAGCGTATCCATGTGATTAATGGGCTTGTCGTTCTTGTCTGCCTTTTTTATACTCTGCAGACTTTGATACATTTCACTTTCCACGGGCATTTCCTTCGGATTTTTACATGACAGTAAGCATAACGAGGAACAGCATAGAAATATTATCCCTAAACAAATCGTTCTGTAATTCTTCATCTCATACGGACTTTTTTGCTTGCAAAGATAGTCAAAAATTAATAGGAAATGCAAGAAAAACGTCAAAAAACAATTTGCATACTGTACGCAACTAAAATGCGTACCGTAAAAAGCACGATAAATCTGTCCTTTTCGTATCTTTGTACCCAAAATCAATTACAAAATGCATGATGAAGAAAATTGTATTCTTTTTAACTCTGTTTATGTATAGCATGACTATCTATGCAAATAACATAGATAATGTAGATGGTGATGACGAATATTATGAAGTTGAGGTTGTAGAAGTTGAAGATGATGAGAACGATGAAGATCACTTTCCCAATAAGTCTCAGGGTAATCCTCACGTCTATTATTGTAATGGTAAGATTCAGATAGCCTCTACCTATAATATATATAATATGGTGGTGGTTCTCAGGAGCCAAACTGGAAATGTTGCTTATTCCGTCAACATCCCTGTACTCTATGGCTTTTATTCCATCACCCTGAGTCCTGATGTGATAGATGAGGCATATAGTATTGAACTCATCTACCCCAGCCACCATTTAATCGGGTATTTTTGAAATCTACGTAGAGAATTTATATAATAATATTTAACGAAAAAGAAGTATGAAAAAGTTTTTTTTAATTGCCCTGTTAGCTGTGATGACAGCTAACATGAACCACCTGAGTGCCCGTACTATATACGGGTGGTGCGGGTCTACTATGGATGTGCCTGATAACGCTTCAGCAGCTGTAATTCGCTATGTGTCAGAAGCGTTAGACCTGATTTGTGATATTGTTGAATATGGAATTCCAGAGGAAGAGGATCCAGATAATCCTGACGAGCCAGTTGATCCTGGTGAACTTGTTGAGCCTTAAGATGATTAATAACATCTATATACAATGAATGGAGTAAGGATAGTTTTTGGATATACTATCCTTATTCCCTATATTATATATCAATGAAATTGGTTTTAAAGTTAAATATTGTTTAATATTTGTTTGCTTTCAATGGGTTCGTGTGTCTAATTTATGGAAACATATTATATTTGTAATCAAAAACAATTGAAATGATGAAGAAACTATTACTGATTATCATGATGCTCAATGCACATGCTATCCTATTTGCGCAGACTACGATAGACACAGTGGACATCAGGATATGCTATGACACAAGGACACGTGCTCACAAGAATGCAAGGAAACGAACAGACGAGCATAGGTTGGACATCGGAAAGAATGGTGTGTCGAAATACTACAGCCATTGGAAAACGGTTGAGGACGAATTGTTGGACAGCGTTTTGGCGGCGGGCGGTGACTTTGCTGACTTTACTGAGGTAAGGCACAAGAAAGGCAATCCGCACTCATCATTCGAATATACCATATTCAAGAACTACCAGAAACCGGACCAGTTGACAGGAATCTGCACTCCCTACGCAGACGGGAAATTTCTGTTTACAGAAGAAATGGGACAGGAGTGGGAACTGGTTGGAGATTCTGTCTATTATGTCTTGGATCATCCGTGCCGTAAGGCTACTGCCAGATATCATGGACACACATGGACAGCTTATTATGCCACAGACATTCCCATATCCGAAGGCCCTTGGAAACTCTGCGGACTGCCTGGCCTGATTATGTATGCCAGAAATGCCGACAAAGACTACATCTTTAAGTGTATGGCTATCAAGACCCATGTCAATGAACCCATCACCATTGACAAGAAAAACGCCCTCAGCGTCACCCCACAAAAGTTGGAGAAGATAATTTTTGAATACCGCTCCGACCCATTTGGACAATTAAAGGCACGCATGGGTGATGACATCAAGGTAAAGGACAGCAAAGGACGGGAAATAAAGCAACAGACATACGAGCCAGTCTTGATGGACTATTACGAGAAAGACAAATAACGTCATGACCAGACGGACGGTCACCTTATTATTAATAGCGTTGTTACCAGTGGTCTTGCTGAAAGCCCAGACACTGCTGACAGGGCGTGTCGTGGCAGAACAGCCAGACAAGCCACTTGTCAGGGTGAGTGTGGTAGCGGAAGACAAGAGCCGGAAGCCTGTGGCTTATGCGCTGACGAAAAGTGATGGAACCTTCACTGTCAAATTGCCAAGCGGTAGGGCTTTCGATGCCTTGACTTTCTCGTTGTTAGGGTATGCCAAGCAATGTATTAAAGCAGCAGAATTCAAAAACGGGCAGACAGTGGTCATGAAGGAAGAGGAATACAATCTGCAGGAGGTGGAGGTGAAGTCGCAACGACTGCGCCAGCGTAACGACACGCTGAGCTATAGCGTCAGCGGATTCCGTCATCAGCAAGACCGTAGCATTGCTGATGTCATTGCCAAGATGCCCGGATTAGAAGTGGACGCTAACGGAACCATCAAATATCAGGGCAAGGCCATCAACAACTTCTACATAGAGGGTATGGACCTGATGGGCAATCAATATGCGCTGGCTACGGAGAACCTGAATGCCATGAAGGTGAAGGAAGTACAGGTCTTGCGCAATCACCAGGATGTTAAGACGCTTCGAGGAACGCAGTTCTCCGACCGTGCTGCCTTGAACTTGGTGCTGGAGGAGGATGCCAAGGGAGTATGGACGGGACTTGTAGAGGCAGGGCTTGGAACAACCATGCAAGAAAACGAGGCCGAGCGGTTGCTACGGGATGGAAGGCTGATGGGCATGATGTTTGGAGGACGGATGCAGAGTCTGTCGATGTATAAATGGAACAACACGGGAAAGAGCATCAAAGACGAGGTACGCGACTTGGTCAGCAGCAACCGCACGACAGACGATGTAAGCAACATCACGCCTGACATTAAAATGGAGGCTCCCGACCTGATGGAGCACCGATACTTGATGAACGACTCACGGCTCTTAGCCACTAACTGGCTTACCAAGATGGGAAAGGACGGAACCATGAGACTGCAACTGAATGGTTTCATAGACCAGACCAGAGGACACCGTTCTACCCAGACCGTCTACTCCGACGCAATGGGTGGAGCTTTTATTACAGAATTAGAGGAAGGCAAGGCGAACAGCAGCGAATGGCAAGGAGAACTGGAATATAAGTATAACGGCAGCCAGCTGTATGTATGTAATGTGGCAGGCGGATATATGGACTTTAACAACAGCTGGGCTGAAACACGACTGAATGGTACGGCAGTAAGACAAGAAGCCCGTCCGCACCGTTGGCGGATAAAAGATGACTTGCAAATTGTAAGGTCGTTGGGCAACAATCGCTCACTGCAGTTCAACGCATCGGCAAAATACAGTTTCTTGCCCGGCACTCTTCTGCTGACAGACATGACCACACAGCATGTTGACCAGCACAATACGGAGGCCTGTGCCGACATTACCTTCCGCCACAAACTGTTTCATCGTCTGAATGTATCCTGGCTGGCAGGCATTGACTACAGCAGACAGCAATTCAGCGTCTGGCACGACGGAACGGCACCGCAAGGTGACCGCTGTTCGCTATTGAACGGACATGTCATGCCGTCTGTCAGCGTAAGAACCGGTTCCTTGTCATGGGGTGCGTCGGCTAACCTTAGATTGCTGAGCCGTCACTTTATGGAATATACTGACAACAGGATAATCATCGAATCTTCTGCCAATTTATCCTATAAGATAACGGGCAGACTGCAGGCAAGAGCATCCTATCACTATGGATGGACTCCGTCGCTATTGACTGAAATGACCAGGATTCCCCTTTTCAACAATTACCGAAGTTATACGACAGGTACTGGTTCTTTCTTTGCATCAGGAAGGCACAGGGGATTGCTCAGGATGGAATACACAGACCCAGTGCATGGATTGTTCGGCTATATCGATGCCTTTTACACCTATCAGGATAAGATGCCTGTATACAACCGCTTACTTGACGGTGTCATGTATCATCGCGAGGCTACGGGAACCTACAACAATCGCAGCTTGTGGCAGCTCAACGGAAGAGTCAGCAGGTCACTTGGCACCATGAAATTCATCGTGGCTATAGATGGCAAGATGCAACGCTCTTACTTCAATACAATGATGAGAGGACAACAATGGCCCTTCCGATATGACAACTATCAGACTGGCATCAGTTTCTCGCTGCGTCCTTTGTCTTTCCTGTCTTTGGAGGAGAAAAGCCAGTATCGGTATAGCAAACAGATTTGCAGAGACAACCGTGAGCAGGACAGCCCTGGTCTGCGATCGTTCACACATTCGCTGAAATTGTTTATGATGCCAGGAAAATGGCAGTTGGAGTGGAACCATGAAATCTATCATAGTAATGACCACTCTGTTTCTTTCACCTATTTCTCCGACCTGCAGGTTTCCTATCGTACCAAGACGTATGAAGCAGGCATTTCCATAAACAATATCTGGGGCAGTAAAGACTATGGGCGCCGGCTTATTGATGCAGATGCAACCATATTCACTGTGAACAGCCTACGTCCTCGCGAGATCATGATAAAGGGCAGTCTTAACCTGTGAATTGTCATGAAAGGAGCGAGTAAAACATACTGATTTATTTGGAAATTGGCTTTTTTTGTATCTTTGCAGTGGTGAAATTATGAGAAGAATAAAGAGAAACATAATATTTGTCTTATTGCTTGTTGCAGCAAGTGTATCAGCACAGAAGGAACGGGTGACAATCCATCTGTCGTTAGACTCCTTTTACAATTCAACTGATGCTGTAAGTGGCTGTTACTCCTTATCGATATGCGATGCAGACATTGTACGGCCTGACAGCATCAATCCTAACGCGATGGCAGAACTGCTTCTTTGCTCTGAACTAAGAGGGGAAATAGAATCCCAATTACTATTTCTCCGACTCCCCTAAGGCGATGAGTGACCTTGACCTGTTAATGATGACCCAAGGATGGCGCAGATATGATATGAAAGACATACTCACCAAGCGCTACCCAGACATCAGATACGGTATAGAGGAAACGCAATCCATCAGTGGAATTGTAGAATCAGCTAAGAAGAAAAAGCCTCGCCATCTACAGTTGGTCATGTTTAATCCGCAAACGCTGAAGATGGAAACCTTTGACCTTGGTGATAGTTTAAGTTTTACTATCAGTGGCATAGACTATATGGAAGGGGAAACGCTTACGATTGAAGCCAGCAAGGCATCAGGGTCTACAAAAGGACTGACGCTCAAACTGGATCAGATGGATATTCCATACATCCAGGCATCCAGTGCCCAACATCGCACCCTCCCAGAGTTCGACATGACGACGAAGAACTTTGCCATTCAATCCGAGAAGCATAGAATGTATATGAATGCGGATAGAATGATAGAACTTCCTAATGTAGATGTTAAGGGTACACGTCGAACGTGGCGCAATCGCAGGAAGATGGTAAACAGGGGTATTGCCGAAGGAGATTCTAAGATAGAACACTTCGCGAATATGGAAAGCATGATAAGGGCATTGGGTATTATTGTCAGGATGGATGCAGACGGCAAGCCCTATTTCGGGAAACAGACACCTACGTTTATAGGCGAAGAAGAATTTACACTTACACCTATTTATATTGACGACATGCCGATAGAGCAGGAAGAGCTATGGAACTATCTGCCCACACAGGTCAGCCAGATAGAGTATCTGACACCTAATGACCCTGCGAACATCATATACAGTAGTGAAGCCGTCACGGCAGGATGCCTGCTTGTATATCTGAAAGATGGAATCCAGAAAACCAAGAATGGTTATGTGGTGAAGAAATAAAAATAAAGAACGGAGGTGCAAGAGCATCTCCGTTCTTCTTGATATAGTAGTTGTTTAGTTGAACTTCAAAATCTGGCCAGGCTTCAGCTTGGCATTCTTTTTCAAGTGGTTCATCTTCATGATAGCATCCACAGTAGTGCCGCGTTTGCGAGCGATCGAGAAGAGGGTCTCGCCACGCTTTACCTTGTGGAAACGGTTCTCCTGCTTGTAAGATGCTTCAGGAGCTGCGATTGCCAATTCGATATCATCGTCAATGTTAGTACCATAACTCATGCCACCAACACCACGCAGGCGATTGGCAAGTGATGAGTCATGCTGATAAGTGGACTTGCGGAAGAGGTATGAATCGTCAACAACGTCCTGATTGCGGAAGTCGAACAGGATGGCTGGGTTGAGGGCTACGCCACACAGACGAGTCTCGAAATGAAGATGCGAACCAGTGCTGCGACCAGTATTTCCACCCAGTCCGATAGGATCGCCAGCGCGAACCTCTTGGTCTTCTACCACCAACTGCTTAGACAGATGAGCATAATATGTTTCCAAGCCATTGTCGTGACGAATCACAACATACTTGCCATATCCGCGACCCTCGTAGCGGACTACACGTACCTTACCAGTGAAGGCTGCACGGATAGTGTCGCCAATATATACCTTGATGTCCAATCCCTTGTGCTGGCGTCCCCAACGGGCACCGAAGTTTGAAGTGAGCACACGACTATCAGTAGGCATGCAGAAATTCTTCAGCGATATACGGAACGAGTCTGGCAACTCAGTCACGTGGCTGTGAGCATGCATATTGTCCCAATCTTCATAAAGATCGGCTGAGGGATTTTCAAAATTATCGAAATCTATGAGTCTTTGCAATGCTACGCTATCTACGGCTTTCATCTTGCGGTCTACAGGTGCCTGACGTGCCAACAAGTCTTGTCCCATCATTGGGAGAGAACTCATCGAAGTCATAGCCAGCAATGCAAAAATTTTAATTTTCTGAATCATAAAATGTTTTTGGTTGTACTACAAAAATGTGAATTGACCTTACGGTACAAAACGACATCATCAAGTCCATTACGGAAATAAAACGCTGCAAAGGTAATAAATATTTTCTGAAAAAGTATGCAGTTAACACTCTTTATGTGTGTTTTAACACTTTTATTTAAGAAATAACGCCCCAATTGATGTTAGTTTTGCGTAATTCGCGCAAAGTTTTCCACAATATGTAGTATCGAGGGTTCTCACAAATTGGGTCGTCGTCGATAATAATTTGGGCTTCGTCGCGAGCCATTTGAACCAATTGGCCATCACGAGCAATATCGGCTATTTTCAAGTCGAAAGCCATACCGCTTTGTTGAGTTCCTTCCAAATCGCCAGGTCCACGCAGTTTTAGGTCGGCTTCGGCAATCCGGAACCCATCATTGGTTTCACACATGATATCGATTCGTTTTTTTGTATCTTCTGCTAGTTTGTAGCCAGTAACCAAGATGCAGTATGACTGATCGGCTCCACGTCCCACTCGACCTCTGAGCTGATGCAACTGACTGAGGCCAAAGCGCTGGGCTTCGAGAATCACCATGACAGAGGCGTTGGGCACATTGACTCCAACCTCAATAACTGTAGTAGCCACAAGAATCTGCGTTTCGCCATTGACGAACTTCTGCATCTCAGCCTCTTTGTCAGCAGGTTTCATCTTGCCATGTACCTTGCTTAGTCGGAACTCTGGGAATACTTGTTTCAGAACCTCGTAACCTTCTTCAAGGTTCTTGAGGTCTATCTTCTCGCTTTCCTCAATCAGGGGGAATACAATGTAAACCTGTCTGCCCTGATGAATCTGGTTGCGTATGCTGTCATATAACGATGGCAACGAACGGTCAAAGACATGCTGGGTTTCTACAGGCTTGCGACCAGGAGGCAGTTCGTCGATAACACTCACGTCTAAATCTCCATACAGCGTCATGGCCAAAGTACGAGGAATAGGTGTTGCTGTCATCACGAGAACATGAGGAGGATTCAGACTCTTGTTCCAAAGTTTAGCACGCTGAGCTACACCAAAGCGATGCTGTTCGTCGACAACCACAAAACCTAAACGTGCAAACTGCACAGTATCTTCGATAACGGCATGGGTACCCACGAGTATCTGTACAGTGCCATCCAGCAATCCTTCCAGAATTTCCTGTCGCTTCTTGCCTTTTACAATACCTGTCAACAAGGCTACGCGAATGTTCATGTCTTTCAGGAAAGCCATCATGGTTTGTAAATGTTGTTCAGCCAGGATTTCTGTAGGTGCCATGATGCAAGCCTGATACCCATTATCCAATGCGATAAGCATGGACATCAGGGCAACTAAGGTCTTGCCACTACCCACATCGCCTTGCAACAGACGATTCATTTGTCGTCCACTACCCATGTCCTTGCGAATCTCACGGATGACTCGTTTCTGTGCTTCTGTTAAAGGGAAGGGCAGGTTGTCTTTGTAAAATCCGTTGAAATAGTCGCCCACCTTTGAGAAGACATACCCTCTGTATTTGCGTCGCTGGTCGCTGGCGTACCTTAATATATTCAGTTGGACATAGAACAATTCCTCAAACTTTAGTCGAACGCGAGCCCGCTCTAACTCCTTGGCATTCTGTGGATAATGAATCTTACGCAGGGCCTCATCTCGCGACATCAGGTGTAGCTTCTCAGTGATGAAGTCAGGTAGGGTTTCTGGCAGTTCTTCTTTCAGTACGTCGAGAAGTGTCTTGGTAAGACGCTCGATGGAACGGCTATTCAGTCCTGCCTTTTTCATCTTCTCTGAAGTGTTGTAGTAAGGCTGCATACCCATTGCTGAGAGTTCCAGCTTTTCGGCAGGATCCATATCGGGATGAGTCACGTTGATGCGTCCGTTATAGACATTCGGTCGTCCGAAAACAATGTATTCTTTGCCGATGGTATAGCTCTGCTTGGCATATTTCCCTCCATTGAACCACGTCAGATCCATCACCTTGCCTGAACCATCAGTGAAGTGAGCCACCACACGTTCCTTGCGGGCACTCATCTTGAAGGTCTCGAAGCTAAGAATATGTCCCTTGACCTGCACAAAGGGCATATCGCCATTCAACTCTCCTATACTGTAGAGTCGACTACGATCCACATGCTTATAAGGATAGTATTGCAACAAGTCGCCAAAGGTCTGGATACCCAACTCATCGTTGAGCATCTTCTTCCTGCTTGGACCTACCCCAGGCAAGTATTGTATGTCTTGTTGCAGAATTCCGTTCATCCTATCAGCACTTCTGCTATCTTCAGGTCGTAGGGGGTTGTTATCTTAATATTCTCGCGATTGCCTTCCACAAAAGTGATGTTGAAGCCAAATGTTTCGACTACGCTGGCATCATCCGTAAAGCCATCGTTGTAGGGTTGACGATTGGCGGCCTTTAATAGTTGAATATCAAAGGTTTGTGGAGTCTGCACCAAACGGTATTCATTGCGAGGAACAGTAACGGATGTATCGCCTTTTAAATGGCGAACCGTTTCCACAACGGGAATGACGGGAATCACAGCTTTCTTTTCACGAGCTGTCTCATAGCAGTTGCGAATCACGTCAATGCTGGGGAAGGGGCGCACCCCATCATGCACACCAACTACTCCTTGTGCATTGTCAGGAATCTTTGCGAGGCCGTTTTGTACAGAATGGAAGCGTGTTTCGCCTCCATCTGCTAATTGGTAGTCTATGTCGAAAGCGTATTCCTTGCAAAGCTTCTGCCAATAGTCCTGTTGTGCCTTGGGCAAGACGAGGATAATCTGCAGGGTAGGAGAGTATTGGCGAAACCTTTCAAGGGTTCGCATCAATACAGGTTTTCCACCAATAGGCAGAAACTGTTTGGGAATATCGCTCCCCATTCGCAGGCCTTTACCCCCTGCTACTATGATGATATAATCCATCAGGCCATCAAGTGTTTGAAGCGCATGCCTTCAGCAATCTGGTCGGAGGTCTTTTTGTCAACCAACTGAGCCAGCAGTTCGTAAGCAAAGGGGAATGCAGCTGCAGGACCTTCACCCGTTGTTACGTTGCCGTCAACGGTAACAAGGTCGCCCGTATATTTGGCATCCTCCAAAGCCTGCTCGAAACCAGGATAGCAGGTGGCCTTCTTTCCTTCGAGGATTCCTAATGGGGCTAATACCACAGCAGGTGAAGCGCAGATAGCAGCCACCTTCTTGCCAGCCATGTGCTGATCGACGATAGCCTTGCAAACGCCTTTGTGCTCGAAAAGGTTCGAGGCTCCAGGCATACCACCAGGAAGGAACAGCAGGTCGGCATCAGCGAAATCGCCTTGTTCGAACATCATATCAGCTTCGATGTTCACACCATGAGCCGACTGAACCAGTGGGAAGTCTGTAATGCTTACAGTAGTCACGTCAACACCACCACGACGCAGAACGTCGATGGGAATCAGAGCTTCAACATCCTCGAAGCCATCTGCTAAAAATACATATACCTTTGCCATAATCTTATCGTAATGCTTGTAAATAACGTTTGATCGTTTCTTGTAATCCCAGGTAGAGCGCATCGCAGATGAGCGCATGACCTATGGAAACCTCGTCTGTCCAGGGAATCATCTGATGATAATACTGAAGATTCTCTAATGACAGGTCGTGACCAGCATTCAGTCCCAGTCCTACACGACGGGCCTCTTCAGCTGCTGTTACAAAGGGAGCAATAGCTGCTTCGCGATTCTGGGCATAGCCTGATGCATAAGGCTCAGTATACAGTTCCACACGATCTGCACCACAAACCTTGGCACCCTCCACCATTCGTGGGTCAGCATCCACAAATATGCTGGTACGAATGCCTGCATCTTTGAAGGTTTTGCAGATGTCCGTTAAGAACGAACGGTTCTCAATGGTGTTCCAACCATGATTCGAAGTCAGCTGGTCGTGACCATCTGGTACGAGTGTGACCTGTGTAGGAATCACTTCCAGTACGAGTTCAGTGAATGAATCGATAGGATTGCCTTCGATATTGAACTCTGTAGTAATCTGGGGTTTCAAGTCGCGTACATCCTGATAACGGATGTGGCGCTCGTCAGGTCTTGGATGAACGGTAACGCCCTGTGCACCAAACAGTTCTACGTCGCGAGCCACACTCAGCACATTAGGATTATTACCACCTCTGGCGTTGCGCAGAGTGGCAATCTTATTGATATTTACACTTAGATTCGTCATTTTTTATTGATTCGTTTTGATGTGTTTCACTAAAAATCATTATCTTTGCAAGCGCAAAGATACAAAAACTTTGTGAATAAACGGCTAAATAAGCGATATTTTTTATGACTTCACGAAAACTACGTTTCGCCATCTTTGGCAATTTGTACCAGCCAAAGAAGTCGGTGTCCATCCAAAAACTGCTGGCATGCCTTGCTGCCAGACAGGCTGATGTGTGCATTGAGCGCGAGTTTTATACCTTCCTTACCACAGGACAACGACTGCCTATTGAGGGTGTTCGCATCTTCGATGATAGCAAGTTTGAAGCCGACTTCGTTATCTCGATGGGAGGTGACGGAACGTTCCTTCGTGCTGCCAGCAAGGTGGGAGGCAAGCAAGTGCCCATCTTAGGTATCAATACAGGTCGCTTAGGATTCCTTGCCGATGTGAATGCTCAGGAGATAGAACACACAATCAATGCCTTGTATGAAGGCGACTATGCTGTTGACACCCGTTCAGTGATTCGTGTGGAGACTGATGGGAAAGCCATTCAGGGTTACAATTGTGCCTTGAACGATGTGGCTATCTTGAAACGGGATAACGCTTCGATGATCAGCATTCATGTTACAGTTAATGGCGATTATGTGACGACCTATCAGGCTGATGGCTTGATAATCAGTACACCAACGGGTTCGACAGCTTATTCACTCTCCAATGGTGGTCCTATCATTGTGCCTGGAACGCATGTGTTCTCGCTGACTGCTGTGGCTCCCCATTCGCTCAATGTGCGCCCCATCGTCTTTTCTGAAGATTCAGAGATTAAGTTGACGGTGGAGAGCAGGACGCACAATTTCCTGGTAGCCCTTGACGGACGTTCTGAGAACTTGCCTGAGTCCACTCGCCTGACCATTCGCAAGGCACCTTATCGCGTGAGGGTCATCAAGCGCGCTGGTACCAAGTATTTCCATACCCTGCGCGAGAAGATGATGTGGGGTGCCGACCAGCGTAAATAAAGCTTCAAGCCTATATTTCATACCTATATCAGGAGTCCTGACTCTTGCATATAGGTATTTTTTTCCTTACTATACTGGAATTTTTATATTCCACGTCCTGAAATATATATTCCACGACCTGAAATATATATTCCAAGGCCTGAAATTAAAAAATCTATTCGAGGAAAATAGAAATGCAGGTAGGGGTTGTAAAAAAGGAATCGAATGCCCATGAATCCCCCAATAGGATCCTTTTATATATATATTAAATAAGGTGGAAATGTTAAATATGCGTTAATTTGAAAAATAATGCCGAAAAAATTTGGAGGGAACGAATATTTACCCTACTTTTGCAGTGTACTATTAAAGTGGTACACTATAACAGAAGATAAATCAACTAAAAATAGACAATTATGATTGAAGTAAAGAACATCAGTTTTAAGTATGCAGGTCAGAAGAACCTGGTATTCGATGATTTCAGTCTGACGCTGAAACAGGACAACATCTATGGTTTGTTGGGTAAAAACGGAACGGGTAAGTCAACGCTGCTCTATCTGATCAGTGGTCTGCTTCGCCCCAAGAAGGGTAGTGTTTGTCTTGATTCGATCGAAACCAAACTTCGCAAGCCTGAAACGTTGAGCGAGATTTTCATCGTACCTGAGGAGTTCGACTTGCCCGCTATGTCGCTCGATCAGTATGTGAAGATTAATGAGCCGTTCTATCCTCGTTTCAATCGTGAGGTGCTGGAGGCTTGTCTGAAGGACTTCGAGCTCTCTACCGACCTGAAGCTGAATGCGCTCTCGATGGGTCAGAAGAAAAAGGTGTTCATGAGTTTTGCGCTGGCTGCTGGTACGAAGGTGCTGTTGATGGACGAGCCTACCAACGGACTGGATATTCCCTCAAAGTCGCAGTTCCGCAAGGTGGTGGCTCAGTATATGACGGAGGACCGCACCCTGATTATCTCAACCCATCAGGTGCACGATGTGGAAAGTCTGCTTGACCACATCCTGATTCTTTCTCCCCAGAAGCTGTTGCTCGATGCCTCTGTCGCAGAGATTCAGGAGAAATATACCTTCGAATATCGCACACCCGCTCAGATGGACGATGCTATTTATGCAGAGCCTTCGCTTCAGGGAAATGCTGTCATTGCCCCACGCAAGGAGGATAGCGCTGAGACGCAGGTGAACCTTGAACTGCTTTTCAATGCTGTAACCCAGGGTAAAATCTAAGGAGGATTTGCTATGATTCAATTCAATATCAAACGATTCGGAAAGTTGGCTGTGTGGTCGCTGACCAACGACAGGAGCTTCTACACGAAGCAGGCCCTGACCATGTTGACGGTCCTGACACTTCTCTTTGTCTGCGTCACGACTCATTTCTTCCAAGTTCGCTCGATAGGAGTGTATGAGGCCAGTGATACTCGCGCCTATCAGACATGCACCATTGCTACAGTTGCTGCATTTCTGATTACCATCATAACAGGTCCCTCGTGGATGTTCTCAAGCATGAAGGGAAAACACGACCTGCAGACCTTGCTCATGCTGCCAGCTTCTAATTTCGAGAAATATCTGATGCGCTACGCCACTTGGCTCGTATTGTTGCCCCTTTACCTCGCAGCATTCTTCTGTGCCGACCTGACGCAGTATCTGGTGAATGTACTGTTGGGCAATGATTATGTGATGTTTGTAGCACAAAAGGTTTGCAACATCTTTACTGCGGAGGCTGATTTGCCAACTCGCTTGTGGGTATCTATCTTTGTAACAGGATTCTGGCTTCACTCGTGCTATACGCTTGGTGGCACCTTCTTCCGTTCGCATAAGTATGCTTGGATATTGACCACGATAGCACTCATCGTACTCTTAGTGATTCAGAGCTCGTTTTTTTCTTATTCTGACTATCAGGAGATGAAGAAAGAGGTTACAACGATGGACTATGATGTCATGGATTTCATCAATCTGGCTTGGGCGGTGTTGAACTTCTGGTTGTCCTACAGAATCTTCTGTCGCACTAAGAATATAGCTCGTTTTGTGAACATATAATATAAATAAGGTACGCGATATGAATAGTTTTAGTTTCAATAGATTTGGCAAGATGCTACGCTGGGTGCTCAGCGTCAATTTCAAACGAATACTGGGCTTCACCATAGCTGGCTCTTTGGGATGGTTCTTGGCAGAGATGATTATCATCAAGATGACTGTTTATAACGACCCTCTTTCTATGGTCTGGAATATTTCCCAGTTTGGTGTGGTAGCCTTCTTGCTGATGCTGGTTATTTTCATCAGCACAGTAGTGTATTCAGTCAATAGCAAACGCAAGCGCGAAGCCTTCCTGATGCTTCCTGCTTCCAACCTTGAAAAGTTCCTCTCGCTGGTGTTCTACACCACCTTAGTCCTGACGTTGTGTCTTTGCTTGGCATTGGTCATTGGCGATACTTTGCGAATGGGATGGATGTGGATCAACGAGCCTTCCGTTGGAACCATTAGTATCAAGTTCGAACAAACAGGCGAGACGTGGCATTGGTGGGCATCAGCCATTCCGCAGATGGTAGAAAGCCTGACTCCTAACGTGCTGCAGGCTAATGATAAATATGATTATTCGACTTGGTATATTACTATGCAGTTGCTCTTTATGCTGGCTTTTACCCTGTGGATTCACTCGCTCTTCACCCTGGGTGGCGTCTATCTGCGCAAGTATTCCTTCGTGCTGACGGGTTTGTTCTTTATCCTTTGCATGGTTTTGTTAGTGAAGTTCGTACATGCATACGACATTAATATGTTTACCTCGCATTGGGAAAATGGAACCTACATTTCTGAAGAAGTTGGTACGCTGGCCTATGTCCTGACTATCCTGCTTCCCCTGCTCTCTGTCTTTAATTACTGGGCTTCGTTCCGTATTTTCAAGGGTTTTCAGTTAATCACTAACAAATGGACTAATTATGATATTTTCAAACGATAAACCAATTTACATCCAGATGGCTGATCGTCTGTGCGACGAGATACTGTCAGGAGTGTATCAAGACGATGATCGCATTCCAAGTGTTCGCGAATATGCCGTGCTGCTAGAGGTAAACACCAATACAGCTGTGAAGGCCTACGAACAATTGGCTCGCGAGGAAGTGATCTACAACAAGCGAGGACTGGGCTACTTCGTAACCCCTGGCGCCAAGAAGCAGATCCTGAAGGTTCGCAAGCAGGAGTTTATGAAGGAGAAATTGCCTGAGCTGTTCAGACAGATGCAATTGTTGGGCATTACGTTAGAAGATGTTAAAGATGTCTATGATGCAACTTTAAAAGATGAACTTACGTCTAACAAGTAGAAATCAATCAAAGACAAATGATACATTTACAAGACATTAACAAGACCTATCAGGGTGCTCAGCCCCTGCATGTGCTGAAGGGCATCTCGCTTGACATTGCGAAAGGAGAGTTCGTCAGCATCATGGGTGCCTCTGGCTCTGGTAAGAGTACCTTATTAAATATATTAGGTATTCTGGATAATTACGACTCAGGTGTTTACGAGCTCGCAGGAACTCCCATCTGGAACCTTTCTGAGCGTCGTGCTGCTGAGTATCGTAACAAGATGATTGGCTTTATTTTCCAATCGTTTAACTTGATTTCATTCAAGACTGCAGTAGAAAATGTTGAGTTGCCACTTTTTTATCAAGGTGTTTCTAGGCGCAAGCGCCATACGCTTGCCCTAGAATACCTAGAGCGTCTGGGTCTCCTGGATTGGGCAGAGCATTATCCCAATGAACTATCGGGTGGACAGAAACAGCGTGTGGCAATAGCCAGAGCTCTGATTACTCGTCCACAGATTATCCTGGCTGATGAGCCTACAGGTGCTTTGGACTCGAAGACTAGTGTGGAGGTAATGCAGTTGCTGAAGAAGCTGAACCAAGACGACGGAATGACCATCGTGGTGGTAACCCACGAGAGTGGTGTGGCTAACGAAACCAACAAGATAGTTCATATCAAGGATGGCATTATCGGCAATATCGAGGAGAATCTGAACCATGATGCGAGTCCTTTTGGAATCAATGGAATGATGAAGTAAACTATGCGAGATATCATAACAGAAATATGGCAGACAGCAAGGAGGAATAAGCTCCGTACAACACTCACAGGCTTTGCTGTGGCGTGGGGCATCTTCATGATTATCGTGCTCTTGGGTGCTGGTAACGGACTTATCAACGCACAGTTGAATCAGTCGGAGCGTTTCCTCTCTAACTCGATGGTGGTCTTTGGCGGACGAACCTCGAAGGCTTATCAAGGCCTGAAGGAAGGACGACGCATCCGACTGCAGACGCGTGACATTACGACAACGGACAGGGAGTTTAGCGATAACATCGATGAAGTGGGAGCCTCCTACGAAGTTTCGGCAACCATTACTAACGGACAGGAGTATATCAGCACGGAGATTACGGGCGTCTATCCCAATCATACAAAGATTGACAAGACGGAAATGCTCTATGGACGATTTATCAACAACATAGACCAAGAGGAAAAGCGTAAAGTGTTGGTGCTGAGCAATAAGCAGGCCAAAGAACTGGCTCCCAAGGATTATAAGTCGCTACTGGGCCGTTATGTGAAGGTCAACGACTTTGCCTTCAAGGTAGTGGGCATTTATAAAGATGATGAGAGTGGATCGTCGGAAGCCTTCTCTTCCTACTCTGCCATCAAGGGCATCTTCGGTGCCAACACAGATGATGCTGGTTCAATCGAGTTTACCTTCCACGGGCTGACTACCGAGAAGGCTAACGAGGACTTTGAGAAAGACTACCGACGCAGAATCAATGCCAACCACCAGGCACACCCAGAGGACGAGAGAAGTGTGTGGCTCTGGAACCGCTATACCAACAACCTGCAGATGCAGACGGGTATCGGCATCATCCGTACCTTTCTATGGGTGGTCGGTCTGTTTACATTGCTCAGCGGTATCGTTGGCGTCTCGAACATCATGCTCATCACCGTCAAGGAGCGAACCCACGAGTTCGGCATCCGCAAAGCCATTGGTGCCAAGCCTTGGAACATCCTGAAACTGATTATCGTGGAGAGCGTCATCATCACTACCTTCTTTGGTTACATTGGGATGGTGCTGGGTGTGGCAGCCAATGAGTATATGGATGCTACGCTGGGCCACGATACCATTGATACGGGACTCTTCAAGGCTACGATGTTCGTCAATCCGACGGTAGGACTTGACGTCTGCATCGAAGCTACGATGGTGATGGTGATAGCTGGTACCTTAGCAGGACTCATCCCTGCCTTCAAAGCAAGTAGAATCCGTCCTATTGAGGCGCTTCGCGCTGACTAATTATGCATTGTGAATTATTAATTATGCATTAAGATGAGAATAGATATTGATTCATACAGAGAAATACTGGACACCCTGACCAGAAACAAGAGCAGAAGCTTCCTGACAGGCTTCGGCGTGTTCTGGGGTGTGTTCATGCTGGTGGCCCTGATGGGTGGCGGACAAGGGCTGAAGGAGATGCTGGAGCGCAACTTCGAAGGTTTTGCCCAGAACACCGCCATGATATGGGCACAACAGACCACTAAGCCCTACAAGGGATTCCGCAAGGGACGCTGGTGGGAGATGGATTATAAGGACATAGAGCGTCTGCGTCAGCGAGTGCCGGAACTGGATGCCATTGCCCCCGTGCTGTTTGGCGGGTGGGGTCGTACCAATACGGCCTACTACGGTGACCAATCCACACAGCCCCGTATTCAGGGTGTGACACCGGAATATGCGAATATCGTTGCGCCTAAGATGTATTATGGTCGCTATATCAACGATATGGACCTGAGCGAGCACCGTAAAGTATGTGTGCTGGGTAAGAAGATCTATAAGGACCTGTTCAAGGATGGCAGCGACCCCTGTGGCAAGCGCATCCGTATCGACTCTACCTATTATGAGGTGGTGGGTGTCGATTATAATGCCAGCGGAGGCATGAATTTCAACGGGCGCAACGAAGAGAAGATCACGCTGCCGCTGACCCTCGTCCAGCAGACCTTCAACCGCGGTAATCAGGTTGATTTGATTGCTGTTACGGGACGTCCGGGTGTGGTGATGAGCAAGATCACGCCACGAATCCGCGAGACTATCGCCCGTGCCCATTATGTTGACCCTACTGACGAGCAGGGTGCGATGGTATTTAATACTGAAGTGCTCTTCCAAATGCTTGATAACCTCTTCAAGGGTGTCAACTTCCTCATCTGGCTCGTAGGTCTCGGAACCTTGCTTGCAGGTGCCATCGGTGTATCGAACATCATGATGGTAACCGTTCGCGAACGAACCACAGAGATTGGTATTCGTAGAGCCATCGGAGCCACTCCGAAAATGATTCTTTCGCAAATCATTTCAGAGAGTATCGTACTAACGCTGGTGGCTGGTATGAGTGGTATCCTCTTCGGTGTACTGATATTACAGATGCTTGAACTAGGCAATACGGAGGATGGCATTGTGAATGCCCACTTCCAGATAGGATTTTGGACAGCGATCTTTGCTGCCTTCATGGTATCGTCTATGGGAGTCCTCGCAGGTCTTGCCCCTGCTGCCAGAGCTATGAGCATCAAACCTGTTGATGCTATGCGTGATGAATAACCTAGAAAAACTAGAATATCTAGTCCATCTAGAAAATCTAGAAATAAAAGATTAAGAATTAAAATTTAAAATATGAAAAAGTACAGCAAACTGATTATCGCCGCAATTATCGCGCTGATTTTCATCGGAACATTCGTGTTCCTTTGGCAGAAAAGCCAACCCAAGGAAGTCGTATACAACGAGTTTACTCCTAAGAAGGAGGACATCCAGAAGACGACCATTATTACAGGTAAGATTGAACCTCGTAATGAGGTTTATGTTAAACCGCAGATTTCTGGCATCATCACAGAACTCTACAAAGAGCCAGGTGATCATGTAAATGCTGGCGATGTGATTGCTAAAGTGAAGGTAATCCCTGATATGGGGCAGTTGAGCTCTGCAGAGATGCGTGTTGGCTTGGCAGATATTAACTTGAAACAAGCTCAGACGGATTTCCAGCGTGATGAAAATCTCTTTAATCAGAAACTCATATCTGCTGATGAATATGATAAGAGCAAGCAGAAATTGGATCAGGCCAAGCATGAGAAGTTGGCTGCTGAGGATGCTCTCCAAGTTGTTCGTGACGGTGTCTCTAAGTCGAATGCTTCTGCTTCCAGTACGTTGATTCGTTCTACCATCAGTGGTGTCATTCTTGATATTCCTGTAAAGGTGGGTAACTCGGTTATCCTCTCTAACACCTTCAACGACGGTACCACTATTGCCTCTGTGGCTAATATGAACGACCTCATCTTCCGTGGTAACATTGACGAGACTGAGGTGGGCCAGTTGGTTGGTGGTATGCCCATGAAGATTACCATCGGTGCTTTGCAGGATTTGAAGTTTGATGCAGCCTTGGAGTATATCTCACCAAAGGCTACGGAAAGTAATGGTGCCAACCAGTTTGAAATCAAGGCAGCTGTTAAAGTGGCCAAGGACGACAAGATACGCTCGGGCTATTCAGCCAATGCCGAAATCGTACTGGCCCATGTTGACAAGGCTCTGACCATTCCTGAGAGTGCTATCGAATTCTCTGGTGACTCCACCTTCGTATATATTATAAAAGGTGAGGGTAAGCAGAAGACGTATGAGCGCACTGCCGTTACCACAGGACTTTCGGATGGTGTGAATATCGAGATTAAGAAGGGACTGACCTTGAAGGACAAGGTGCGTGGTCCTGAGTTGATTACTGACGATAACAAAAAGGATTAAACTATGAAAAAGATTGTTCTTTTCTCATTTCTTATTTCTTATTTCTCTTTTTGCCCTGTAAAGGCGCAGAACCCTTGGACACTCCGCCAATGTGCCAACTATGCCATTGAGCACAACATCAGTATCAAGCAAAAGGAGATTAATCGTGAAAAGCGAGAACTGCAGCTCTCTACTGCCAAGAATTCGAGATTGCCAAATCTCAGTGCCACTGCTTCCGAGAGTTTCAGCTTTGGTCGTGGTCTGACCCTAGACAATACTTATACCAATCGTTCAACTAACAGTACGAGTTTAAGTCTAGGCACTACTGTACCTCTTTTTACAGGTTTTCAGATTCCTAATCAGATTAAACTGAACCAACTGAACCTTGAGGCTGCTACCCAGGATTTAGAGAAAGCCAGGAACGATATTCGTATGCAGGTTGCACAGGCTTATGTCCAGATTCTGTATAATATGGAGATTGCTGATGTGAGCTATCGACAGATTGAAATCGACTCGATGCAGGTGAAACGTCTTCAGGCTTTTGTGAATAATGGAAAGGCAAGTCAGGCCCAACTTTCTCAGCAAGAGGCTCAGTTGGCTCAATCACGTCTGACAGCCACGCAGGCCAATAATAAACTGCAACTCTCATTGCTTACCCTCAGCCAGTTGCTTGAATTGCCCTCACCTGACGGTTTCACGGTGGCCCGTCCTGATGTTGAGCGTATCACGATGTCAACACAGTTCCCCTCTCCCGATGCCATTTATCAGGAGGCTGTTACTTTGAAACCTGAAGTCCAGGCAGAACGACTGCGCTTGTCTGCCTCAGAGCGTCAGATAGCTATCGCTCGTGCAGGTCTTTATCCCACGCTTAATTTCAGTGGCGGTCTTCAGACGAACTACTATAAGACCAATGGTATGCAAGCAGATGCTTTTGCGACACAGTTGAAGAATAATTTCTCTCAATATATTGGTCTGAACCTCAATATTCCCATTTTCAGTCGTTTCCAGGTTCGCAATAACATCCGTTCTGCTAAATTGGATCGTGCAAACCAACAGCTTCAGCTTGATAATATCAAGAAGACGCTCTATAAGGAGATTCAGCAGGTATACTATAATGCCATTGCAGCTGAATCAAAGTATAAAAGCAGTCAGACAGCTGCTCTCTCTAGCAAGGATGCTTTCGAACTGACGCAGGCCAAATATGAGAATGGTAAGGCCAACATCACAGAGTTTAACGAGGCTAAGAACAATTACTTAAAAGCAGAAAGCGATCTTGTTCAGGCTCGTTATGAGCATCTTTATCAGTTAGCCTTGGTGGATTTCTATCGAGGAAAGGAGCTAATTTTCTAAAAAAATAAGAGCAAACTACTCCTTGTATGGTCTCAAATTATGCAAAAAAACGATGTTTTTATGATGATGATACAAAAAACAAAATCCATGAAACAAAACATATAATTAGTTTGGAATAAATGCCGTATCTTTGCAACGTGAAAAAACGGGAGTTTTGAAACAACAATTATTAGTTTTGGTTTTTAGATAGTAAGTAAGATTTGTTTTAGTAGTAATATCATTAGTAGTTTGTTTTGTTGCTTCAAGGGCTGTTGGATGGCGTTCCAACAGCCCTGAAGTTTTTTATTAGAGAACGTGAAGAATACCCATCAGGTAAACCAGTCCAAAGCCTAGTAACATTGATACTACACCCATGATGATGCCAATCTTCGACATGTCTTTCTGTTGAACATAACCCGTAGCGAAGGCTAAGGCATTCGGTGGGGTAGAGATGGGCAGAATCATGGCACTGGATGCGGCAATGGCTACACCGATAAGGATAGTACCTGTTCCACCGATAGGTGCCAGCTTGTCACCCATGGCTCCGCAGACAACAGCCAGAATAGGCATGAGCAAAGCTGCCGTGGCTGAATTGGAGATGAAGTTAGACAGTACATAACAGATAGCTCCACCCATGACTAAGATAAGTAGTGGTGAGAATTCACCGAAGGGTATGCTCTCCACAGCGTTAGCAGCCAATCCGGAGGCATTAAGACCATAACCCAGTGCAAAACCACCAGCTACCATCCAGATAACACTCCAGTTAATCTGCTCCAAATCGCGCTTGTTGATTACACCAGTCAGAGCGAAGATGCAGAAAGGAACCATGGCTACAGTGTTGGCATTGATGCCTGTGAAACGGTCGGAGAGCCAAAGTACTACGGTAAGGAAAAAGGTTACGATGACCACCCACGACTGAAATCCTTTCTGCATGCCACCATCAATATTCAACTCAACCGTCTTCTGGCTGAAGGGGAAGAACTTGAGCAGCAGGCGCCAGCTGATAAACAGTAACACAACAACTAACGGGAACATGAACATCATCCACTGACCGAAGCCGAGACCTATATTAAGACCCTCAGGATCGTTGAGGTACTTCAGTGCGATGTTGTTGGGAGGTGTGCCGATAGGCGTTCCCATACCGCCGAGGTTGGCAGCAACGGGGATAGACATTGCCAAGGCAATACGTCCCTTACCTTCTGGAGGTAACTGACGGAACACCGGCGTGAGGAATGTTAGCATCATGGCAGCCGTAGCTGTGTTGGATACAAACATAGAGAACAATCCAGTGACGAGTAAGAAGCCCAACAGCACCATTTCACTTTTGGTTCCAAAAGGACGCAATAATACTTTGGCCAACTGGGCATCGAGTCCTGTCTTTGTGGCGGCAATAGCCAGCACGAAACCACCAATAAACAGCATGATAACTGGGTCGGCAAAACATGCCATGACACCTTTGTAGCTAAGCAATTTACCCACTTCCTCTTCATTGACCATAGGCAAAATGCCACTGTCCGAACAGAAAAGTAGCATTAGCACGATGATAGCAATGGATGTGGCCCATGAAGAGACAATCTCCAGAATCCACATCAGTGTGGCAAAGGCAAAAATAGCAATGATACGTTGCTGGATGATAGTTAGGTTCTGAATGCCAAACCATTCGGTAGGCATGTTCCAGAGCAATAGGGTGACCAATGCGACAACAGCAATCTTAGCGAAACGTACGAACGTGTTCGTTGGATGGTATTTACGCATGTGTCTCAAGTCGTGATACGACTGTACGAGATGAAATCCTTTGTAGTTATTAAACATATGTCGTTAGATTTTTAATGTATTCTCGGAAGCGGTCGCAAAATTACAAAGAATTTCTGGTAAACATGATATGTTTGGTTGGGTTTTCTTGGATGTATAATGTATATATACACAAAATCATCCCTAAGACGCATGCTCTTAGGGATGATTGTCAAGTGGAGTTTGCAAATATATTACTTCACCTCCCAGGTGTCGTTAGTCTCCAACAGTTCTTCAAAGTTGTGATACTTCTTCTGAGCACTAACCTCAGCAATCTGGGCGTGAACGGCCTCGTCGTAAGTAGGAGCATCGACATCGCGGATAACACCCAAAGCTACGGGGAATCCGTCGCCATTACCCATCAAGGCCAGCTTCAACTGCAGAGTGTTGTCCTCGCAATGAGCATCGTGAACCAGTACGTCGTCAAGCGTATAGCCATCTTTGCCAATCTCGACAATCTTCAGGCCAAAGCCTTGTTGTACCAGTCCGAACTCGTTGTTCTCGCCAAACACGAGTTTCTCACCATGTTTCACATAGATGGCGTTCTTCTTGCGTCCCTCTTTATTATATACGGCCTCATGGGTTCCGTCGTTGAAGATGACACAGTTCTGCAGAATCTCGCAGACGGCTGCACCTTTGTGGGCATAAGCAGCCTTCAGAATCTCAACAGTGCCAGGAGCATCGGTTGCAACGGCACGTGCAAAGAAATGACCGCGGGCGCCAAAACAGAGCTCAGCAGGACGGAAAGGATCTTCTACTGTACCGTAAGGACTTGACTTGGAAACAAAACCACGGGGTGAGGTGGGAGAGTATTGTCCTTTGGTCAGACCATAGATACGGTTGTTAAGCAGAATCATGTTCAGGTTGATGTTGCGACGATTGGCATGGATGAAGTGGTTACCACCAATAGCCAGTCCGTCACCATCACCGCTTACCTGCCAAACAGTGAGGTTGGGGTTGGCAACCTTTGCACCTGTGGCAATGGCTGCAGCACGTCCATGGATGGTGTTCATGCCGTAAGTAGCCATATAGTGGGGCAGACGGCTCGAACAACCAATACCACTGATAACAGCAGTATCCTGTGGTGCGACTCCGATTTCTGCTAATGCTTTATGGAACGATGCCAGGAAGAAATGGTCACCGCATCCAGGACACCAACGTGGTTGTCCTTTCTTAAAATCGTTTGCTGTATATGTACTCATTGCTTTACTTCTTTAAAATGTCCTCGAATGCGTTTACTAACTCTTCTACAACGAAAGGCTGACCCTTTACCTCATTGAACTGGTAGGGAACGAAGTTGTCGACCTTCATGCGCAGATAAGCTGCCAGCTGACCCATGTTCTGTTCGGCCACTACCACCTTTTTATATTTAGAGAGAACTTCTGCAGTGTTCTTTGGCAGCGGGTTCAGATACTTGAACTGTGCCTGAGCAACCTTGTAACCCTTCTGACGGAGCTCGTCCATGGCAGAGTGCAGGTGGCCGTAGGTCGAGCCGAAACCTACAACAAGCAATTCAGCATCCTGAACATCACCTTCCACCTCAAGGTTGGGCACCTGGATGTTAGCAATCTTCTGCTGACGCAGACGTGTCATCAGGTCGTGGTTCTCAGGATTGGTTGAAATTGCACCAGTCTCAGAGTCCTTCTCTAGTCCACCAAGGATATGAGTGAAACCCTCACGACCAGGAACAGCCCAGTAGCGGGTTCCGTTTTCAGCACGCATATATGGAGTCCATTTACCTTTCAGTTCCTCTGGAACATAGGGAGGATTAATGGCATCGAGTTTGGCCATCTCAGGAAGACGGAAAGCACCAGAACCATTAGCGATATATGCATCTGTGAGCAATACAACAGGAGTCATGTGCTCAAGGGCAATCTTACAAGCCTGGAAAGCTGCATCAAAGCAGTCTGCGGGACTGGTTGCTGCTAATACAGGCATGGGACTCTCACCGTTACGGCCAAAAAGTGTTTGTAACAGGTCAGTCTGTTCTGACTTGGTGGGCAGGCCTGTAGCAGGACCACCACGCTGCACGTCGAGCACGACCAGTGGCAATTCCATGATGACTGCAAGGTTCATGGCCTCAGACTTCAGACAGATGCCAGGACCAGAGGTAGAGGTAACAGCCAAAGCACCTGCGAACGAGGCACCTAAAGCAGAGGCAGCACCACTAATCTCATCCTCACACTGAACGGTGGTTACACCCAGTGACTTGTGCTTAGACAACTCGTGAAGTACATCTGTAGCAGGAGTGATGGGATAAGAACCCAGATAAAGCTTCAATCCAGCCTTTTCGGCAGCAGCAATGAAACCATAAGCGGTAGCTTTGTTACCAGTGATGTCCATGTAACGACCGGGCTCCTTGTGTTTCGACTCAATGCGATAGACATTGACAGCTGAAGAGTGGGTATTATGACCATAATCGTAACCGGCCTGTACTACCTTGATGTTATTCTCCGCAATAGCAGGCTTCTTGGCGAACTTCTCGCGTAGGAAATTAGCAACCAGCGACAGGTCGCGGTCGAATAACCAGCAAACTAAACCCAATGCAAACATGTTACGACACTTAAGGATGGCCTTGTTGTTCATGCCCGTGTCTGCCAGACAGTCCTTTACCATAGTGGTTAGGGGGCACTGGATAACGCGGTCAGGATCTATACCTAACTCACCCAGATAATCCTCTGTCTTAAACTGTGCTTTCTCCAAGTCCTTTGGACCAAAGGAATCAGTGTCGATAATAATCGTAGCCTGTGGCTTGGAGTACTTAAGCTGTGTCTTCAGAGCAGCAGCGTTCATTGCCACTAATACGTCACAAAGGTCGCCTGGAGTGTAGACTTTGCCAGCGCCGATGTGTACTTGGAAACCTGAAACACCCGTCAGCGAGCCTTGCGGGGCGCGGATGTCTGCTGGATAGTCTGGGAATGTTGAGATACCATTGCCTACGGTAGCTGAGACCGTAGAGAAGATGTTTCCAGCCAATTGCATACCATCGCCGGAATCACCCGAGAAACGAACAACAACCTGTTCGAGCTCTTTTACTTCTAATTCAGCCATAATAATATAAATAGGTTCGTATTTGTTCTTTGACGTGCAAAGGTCGTAAATATTCATCTATCTACCAAACATTTAATAAAAAATTTGCATTTTCTTGGAACTTTCGTCTTTTTTCTTTATTTTTGCAACCAATAATTAAAGAGCAAAACTATGAAAAGGCTGATATTGTTAACAGTTGCGTTAATTAGTATGTTGCTTGCTACTCAGGCTGTAACTATATCCTTTTCTACCCCAAACAAGCCTGCGACATGGGCTAAAATGATTGTAACAGCGAACGGTCAGCCAATTGAGTCGGGAGCAAATGTCGAGGTAGGAACAACAGTTGTGTTTACGGCTGATGAGGGTATTGGTTTCCATATTGAATGGATCGTAAACGGTGTGAAAGACGAAAGTACTACGGAAGGGACTTTCTCAAAAGTGATAAGTGAGGATACTAATGTTGAGGCCCATTATGTGGAACATTTCAAGTTCGTCTTCAAAGGAACCCCGTTTGTCAAGTATGCTGATGCACAGGGCGTTATCTATACGGGATGCAATGCTTATTTCCATCGTGGTGACAAACAGCGTGCCTTTGGATATAGTGTTTCCATGTTCGTGCGCAGCCTTGGCGACACCATTCGCCCAGACAATATTCCTTATGACACCTTGTATATAAGAAAGGATACCTTGAAGTCAGATGTCGAGATAACTCCCATCTACACATTGAGCGAGTCAGACCTTGGTGACGTGACTGCCACGGTAACTTGGGACTTTACTCATCCAGACAGTATTGGTTTGTTCCGCAACTTCCAGGGAAAGTGTGCCTATCCTAGTCCGACATTTATGGAGTCCGTCTATCCCGACCTGAATATGAGTATTGATGCCACCAGAGGCTGGATAGATAATGAACATCGATTGAAGATAGGTGATACGCAGGTAGGAGCAGGGACGCGTTTGAAGATACCAGCCCGTTATGGTACTACTTATAAGATAGTGACGCGTGGTGAACTCTCTGCCACTACAATCGCAGACAGCACATCGTATACAAAGACTATTGATGCTGATGGTAATCATGTAGCAACATTACTATATTATGCATCGGATAATGATTCTATAGATATTGTTATAGGTGAGGATATTGAATTGTTGAAGGTGTCTGCATCATATCCAGGTGGTGACAATATTTTGGAATGGACACCTGAAATGAAGACTACCAAGAATGAGCTGGTGACAGCGTCGAAGACGGGGGAAGCGGGATGTCTGCTTTTTAACATGTCAGATCTTACTCTAAACGGTGGACTGAAAGTTGAGGCAGGTGAGCCACTTGATAGTCTTTCAGCCAAGATAGAGGTGCCCAATGAATATGATGAGAACAAATATCTGTCTGTATCATTCCAAACAGGTACAGGCTTTTCGCTGACCTTAAAGCAGGCTTTCCTGCAGATGCGTCTGGAAGGTGCTAACAAGTCTGCTACAGCGAAGCTGATACTCTCGGATGAAGAGGGACATAAATTGGAGAAGCTATATCAATACAATAATGCAGATACCGTCTTGCTGGATACGTTGGCAAATTTAGGTAAACCCAATGATATATCTTTTGTTGGTAAGATGACGCTGAAAGTCTACGTCTATGGACAAGCTGACAGCTACCGTCTTTTCATGCCTTTAACCGTGGCAGGCGAAATATGTGAGATTATCAAGTTCCCCGAGCATTATAATTTCATGCCCTACAAGGCGAAGAGTGAGATAGACAAAGACGGAACAGCCCTGCTTACCATCGACTGCTATGAGTTGGTGGGTGTTGACGAAGAAGAGCAGCATGTTATATTGAATGCCATAGAGGAGATTCCGATGGGTGACGTGATTATTGTTCATTCTGACCAGGCGGGTGCTACATATCATATTCCGCTGACCCGTGCTGACGATGCCTATATACGTGGTAACAATAAGTTGTGGGTATCTGATGGTCATGTCAAAGGTGGTAAGGACATTTACCGATTTAAGAAAGAGAATATAGAAGGTACCCGCTATGTTTTCGAGAATTCGACTGCCGATGAAACACTTCCTTATGGGGAGATTTACTTGAAATACCATAGTGCAGGTAAGTACGAAATGTTCTATTTGGATAAGAACGACATGCCGGAGAAAATAGAAAACGTGATGTTCATAGCTACTGAGAATAACGAATCTACTATCAACGAGTATAGGGCGATGACTATTAAGGAAGTAGAGTTTAAGGGAACTTCCTATCACAAGGACCATAAGTGGAACACTCTATGCTTGCCTTTCGACCTCGTTGGTGATAATATCGATAATTCTGTTTTGGGTAATGCAGAGATATGGGAGCTTGATGTAGCGGATAAGCCTGATTATATAACTCCAACGGGATTTAACCCCCAGTCAGGCCTTTTGACGCTCAATTTCAAGCCGGCACGAAGTATAGAGTCCGGTAAGCCTTATATATTCGAGTGGCGTACGACTGCATCCAGTCAAATAGAGAATCCTAAATATAATAACGTGACCATCAAGACAGCAAAGGCTTCTGAGATGGCTGTTACCAGTAGTGATGGCCGTGTGCAGTTTGTAGGAACCTATGCCCCCAGAGTACTCATGGGCAATAACGATGCCAATCTCTATATGGGCAATAACGATGATATCAGGGTTCCTACTGAAAATATGCCCATTAATGCCTTCTTGGCCTTTTTCCTTATAGACTTGGGTAACGGACTGGGTATGCCAGGACCTGCCGAAGTGAAGAAAGCTGTTCTGAATGTGGATGGTGAGATAATAACATCCATCATCACTATCCATAGTGATACCCAAGTGAAAGGAGGCTGGTACACGCTGGATGGACGTAAACTGAATGGACGTCCTTCGTTAAAGGGAATTTATATAAATAACGGACGAAAAATTGTAATCAAGTGAAGAAAGACAGCATGTTCTCTGATAGCAGCCGTCAACGACGGATGGAGTCGCCTACGCAAGTTAACGACTATGTACGGGTAACCTCCGTTTCGCCATTCCTTATTGGCTGTACCATTCTGTTGTTATTAGGTGCTTTTGTAGTATGGGGCGTATTGGGCACAGTTACTGACAGAGTGGAGTATAGTGGTCTTATTTTCCCACACCATGGTACCGACGATGTAACCCTGAATTGTGAAGGTGTTATTACCAAGATGTATGTTCATACAGGTGATACGCTGAAGGAGGGACAAATAGTGGCTCGTGTGTTGGTAGACAACAAGGATAGTATGGTCGTCAGCCCTATCAGTGGTACTGTGCTCCATACGAAACCCGAGCGTGAGCCGTTCGTTCCTTTAGAAGCATTGGTCAGTGTGGTTTGTGAGGAGAAACCTGGTCAATCGGTACATACCATGTTGGTGGCTTATGTTAACATGGAAACCCACCACAACTTGCGTGAGGGCATGGAGGCTCAAGTATGGCCAATGGGTGAAGATCGTGATGAGATAGGTTATGTGCGTGGTGTAGTGACTAGTGTGGACCGTTATCCGACGCCACTTTCCGAGATTGTCAGTGAGTTGAAAAATACCTCTATGGCAGAAGCCTTGTTCGATATGAAGGGTTCGGCATGGCAGGTAATCGTTGAGTTGCATTACAATCCAAGCGACTCAACTCTATACGATTGGTCTTCCGGACAGTCGGGTGATGTGGATATGGGTATTGGTACCTATTGCAATGTGCTGACAGAAACAAGACGCAGGTCAATGTACGAATATTTATTTAATTAAGTACGCGCGCGTAATAACTGAAAGATGGAGGAGAAGAAAACAACATGGGGATTGCTTTACCGCTTCATGAAGGCGGGTGCTGGGCTGTTATGGCTCACACTGCTGCTTTATGCCATTAATTTGGGTATGGAATTCTTCCCGCCATTCTTCCAACAGGTTTATACGGATAGCATTATCACGGGTGAGAACCCAGAATGGTTTGAACCATTGATGATATTTTATGTCACGTTGTTTGTGCTGGAACTGGTGGCATGGCTGGTACTAAATAGTCATCGACGCGTGTTGAATATGCGCTTCAGTCTAGTGAGCCAGTCGCGTTACATCTGGCATGTTCTCCGATTGCCCATGTCATCATTCAGCCGTTTCTCTGCTGGTGACCTGATGGCACGTTATATGAGCATCAGTACAACAGGCGTCAGGTTGTTCGATATGGCACCTGCTATTGTGTTGTTCTTGAATGTTGTCATCTTCTCTTACTTGTTGTTTATGTATAGCTGGAAGTTGGGTGCTGTTGAAATGATGGCTTTGTTAACAATCGTCATCTCTGTTCAGTTTAGCGCAAGTTATCAGAAGCGTAAGGCACATAGTATGGAGAAGACTGATCGCCATTTGCAGAGTGCTACGATGGCTGGGATTCGCAGTATGGAGACCATTAAGTCGGCTGGTGCTGAGCAGGGCTTCTATCAGCGTTGGGATGCTATCTATACAGAGGCGCTGAATGCTCGTGTCGTTGCAACCCGTCAGATGATTTGGATAAGTGCTGTTCCCATACTTGTCATGCACATGAGCAACGCTTTGTTGCTTTGTTTAGGTACTTGGTTTATCTTAAGAGGTGAGTTGACGGCTGGTATGCTGTTGGCTTCTCAGGGCTTTATGACATCTATGCTTTACCCTGTCACAAGACTAACCAATGTGATGCAGGAAGTTTACAAGGCTCATTCCATCTTGGAACGGCAAGAGGAGGTATTGGATGTGAAGACTGTTGTGGATGATGAAAATGTTGTAGCCACATCTGAGACGACTGGAACGATTACCAAGTTGACTGGTGATATAGAACTGCGTGATGTTACTTTTGGATACGACCGTTCGCAGCCTCCACTGATCATCCATCTGTCGTTGCATATCAAGGCTGGTGAACAAGTGGCCTTTGTGGGAAAGTCTGGTTGTGGTAAAAGCACGGTAGCAATGCTGATAGCGGGACTCTATGAACCTTGGGAAGGTGAGGTGCTGATTGACGGAAAGCCTGTTAGCCAGATAGATCGCATGACGCTAACAGGAAGTCTGGGTTTTGTAGGGCAGGATATCACGCTCTTTGAAGGTACAGTAGCAGATAATATAAAGATGTGGGATAAGTCTATCGAGGACTTTGCCATGGTAACAGCTGCGGCTAATGCACAGTTGCATGAAGAGATTGCTTGTAGGGCAGGTGCCTATAACAGCAAGATTAGCAAGGGAGGACAGAACTTCTCGGGTGGTCAGCGACAGCGACTTGAAATAGCAACTGCTCTGGCTAAGGAACCGACATTATTGCTAATGGACGAGGCGACATCAGCACTCGATATAACGACGGAAACAAAGGTGATGGAGGCAGTGCGTAATCTCGGTGTTACGCTCATCCTGATAGCTCATCGTATGGAGACCGTTCGCCCTTGTCATCGTATCTATGTCATGGATTATGGTCACCTGGTACAATGCGGTAGCCACGAAGAGTTGATGGCTGAGCAAAAAGGTATTTACTATGAACTGAACAAGAGCTATGGACCCAATGTATGAACAGTTGATACGTCGTATAGAAGGCAACCACAAGGCCGTAGGTCGTGCGGGTGACATCTTCATGTCAATGGTAAGCCGTAGTATGTTGCGCCAGTTCCGTAGTGATGAGGGCAGACAATTGGATGTATCTAGTCTGGATAAGCTCTTTATCCGTCAGGGCGTTTTCTTCAGGCAGATTACTTTGACAGGAGAATGGTGGAAGCACACAACGGGACGTCTGCTGGCTTTTACGATAGAGGATGATATTCCTATCGTGCTCATGCCAGGTTTTTCCAGTTATACTTTTATCAATCCTAATACGGGCCGAAGGGAGCAGGTTAACCCCAGGATTTTCAAGCCAGAAGCTTTCTGCCTAACACAACCATTGCCTGCAAGACAGTTGAAATTGATTGATTTAGGTCGTTTCGCATGGCAAAGTCTGGGAAGGGCAGATTTGTGGGCAATCTTCATTGCTTGTGTTAGCGTCGTATTGCTCACTATGTTTACCCCATATGTTACGAAGATGGTGTTCAGCGAGGTTGTGCCTTCTGGCAGTACTTCACAATTATTGCCGGTAGCTGTCCTATTGTTCAGTGCAGCTTTTGGACTTGCGATGCTGCATATCACCCGTAGTCTCGTTGTATTCCGTGTGAAGGACAAGGTGGAATATACGCTTCAGACAGCGCTGATGACCCGCCTGTTACATTTGCCTGCTGCTTTTTTCCGTAATTGGCAGGCAGCAGATTTGTCCAGCCGAGTCCTTTCCCTGTCCCGATTCAGTGGTATGCTCACGGAGAACATCCTAACAACTGTCCTGTCAACGTTATTCTCGGCAATCTTGTTCATCCAATTCTTTATCTATGGTGGACCGTTGCTGTTCATCGGTATCGGTGTATTGGCTGTTGTATTGTTCTTTAACATGCTGAACTATTATTATACGAGAAAAGTTCAGGAACGAGTAAACCCTAACCGTTCAAGGATGTATGGTTTGTTGTATGAGATGTTGGGGGGAATGCAGAAAATCAGGGTTAATGGTGCAGAGGAACGTTGTTTCCTTCAGTGGGTGGAACGGTTTGCTGGCTCAGAGGTGAACAGTGCTTCCCAACCCACGATGTATTTCTACTCTAGTGGAATGTCGTATGCCTCCAGATTATTGCCTATGATAGTGACGATGTGGGCAGCTTGGAAATATGAATTAGGCTTGTCTGACTATATCGCCTATTGTGCTGTATTGGGTATAGCCCTCTCTACCATCAACCATTTGAGTGTTATTATGAAACAGATAGGACGTGTGATGCCGGAGGCTCGTTTGTGTCGTCCTATCCTTGAAGCTTCTATGGAAGATGCCCATGAGCAGCATGTGCTGACTCATGTAGAAGGTGCTATTGAGGTGAGTGGTCTCCGTTTCCGTTATAGTGAGAATACTTCTTGGATATTCAATGGATTGAATCTCCGTATCCATCAAGGTGAATATGTGGCCATCGTGGGTCCGTCAGGTTGTGGCAAGAGCACTCTGTTGCGCCTTTTGCTGGGCTTTGAAAAGCCGGAAGAGGGCTCTATATTCTACGATCATTACAACTTACGCGAAATCAATATGTCCAGCCTGCGACGCTACTGTGTGGGAGTGGTTATGCAAGACGGCCGACTGATAGAGGGTACCTTGTTTGATAATATTCTCTTTACAGCTCCTGCAGCCACAGAAGAGGATGCGTGGGAAGCGGCCAGAATGGTGGACCTTGTCGAGGACATACAACGAATGCCAAATGGTATGAACACCTATGTCACGGAAGATGGAAGGGGCATTTCCGGTGGTCAGCGACAACGTATCCTATTGGCACGTGCCTTGGTACAGTGCCCAGACATCATGTTGCTTGATGAGGCTACATCGGCTCTTGATAATGTGACCCAACAGCGTGTTGCCGATTATCTGGCCAGTATGAAGTGTACTCGTATTACCATTGCCCATCGTCTGGAAACGATTCGCCAGTGTGACCGTATCATCGTCTTAGGTAACGGACGTGTCGTTAAGGAAGGCACTTACGACGAATTGATAGCCGCAGGTGTCCTCCAAAAAGGATAACGGGAAATCTGTTGTTAATATACAAATGATGATCCGCCAAGGAACTCACGCAAGAGAGAGGTTGGTGGTATCTGGTCTTCTGGAATTGGTTTGAAATATTTCAGGAATTTCAGCAACCGATAAGCTTCTGCATACTCTTCGCAGTTTTCTGTAACCTGTTCCAACAGTGGCTCTGCCTGACGTTTGATGACAGCTAGTTCGAAAAGCATAGCAGTGTTAAACATGGCATCGGCATTCTCTTGATAAGGGAAAATCCATTTGCTTTCGCCTTTGCGTACAGAGGGCCAACGATGAATGGTATCACGTGCTGACACTCCACGGTATTTATGGTCTCGGATGATACGACGAAGCAGTCGGTTGTCTGATGTTGGTATGTAGTTGTGGTTATCAAGCAGAATTGTAGTCAATGCCGAGGCATAGACGCGGAAGATTTGATTGTCTGGGATATCTATTGTCAGTTCAGGGTTTAGTGCATGTATGCCTTCCACCACCAGAATCTCTTTGCCTTTTAACTGCAATTTCTTTCCACTCCATTCGCTCTTTCCCTTTTGAAAGTTATAACGGGGCAGTTCTATTTCCTCACCGCGGAACAATGCGTTCATCTGCTCGTTCAGCAATGGTATGTTCAAGGCATGCAAGTGCTCGAAGTCATAGTCACCGCTTTCGTCACGTGGAGTCTGCTCACGGTCTAGGAAGTAGTCGTCTAGTGAGATGCCGATAGGTTGCATTCCATTGACGGCCAGTTGAATGGACAATCGCTTACAAGTGGTAGTCTTACCACTGGACGATGGACCGGCAATGAGTACCATCTTAATATTTTTCTGCTGAGCTATTTTGTCGGCTATCTGGGCAATTTTCTTCTCTTGTAAAGCCTCGCCTATCTGGATGAGTTGTGGCGCATGGCCTTTTTCGATAGCGTCATTAAGGTCTCCTACAGTACGAAGACTGAGCAAGTCTTGCCAGCGGTGATGCTCTTTAAATATCTCGAACATCTTATCTTGGCGAATAAAGGACTTCAGTTTTGACGGATTGTTTCGTGAAGGTATACGTAACAGCAATCCGTCGAAGTAATATTCTAGTCCAAAGAGATAAATATCTGCTGTATTGGTCAGCAGTGTACCATAATAGTAGTCTTTGTAACCGTCTAAGTCATAATAAGTAGTGAAGAGGCGCCCTGAGTTTTCCAGCAATTTGACTTTTGACATACTGCCAACCTCGCGGAACATCTGAATGGCCTCTTCTGTAGTAGCTTCAAAACGGTGGATGGGCAGTTTTGCATCAATGAGTTGTTGCATGCGCTGGCGGATGTCGTTGACATCGTCGGGAGTTACGGCTCGACCCAAGTTTAAATTGACGAAATAACCATTGCTGACAGGAATGTCAATCGCAACCTTACAATTTTCGTATAGGTCGTGGGCAGCTTTACAAAGTATAAAGAATAAGGTACGCGTATATGCGCGAATGCTACTGGGAGAGTGCATATCAAGGAACTCAATTTCTTTTTGTTTATAGACACGATAATGCATTCCCTCAACTTTGTTGTTGACTTTCGCACTGATGGGACCATACTCCATCTGGAGGCCAGACTGAGAAAAAATTTCAGAAAGTGTGCTGCCGATGCTCACTTTTAGATTTTTTTTATTATTTTTGCAGCGGATATAAGTTTGTTGTTCCATAGATAGTTTAAGTTTATTGTTCTGCAAAGATACAAAAAAGGATTTGATTTTAAAAGAAAATATTCATAAAAAGTTAAAACTATGTCGATTTGGGTTATTTTTAAGTTGTTAGGCTCGCTGGCTCTGCTGATGTTCGGTATGAAGTCGATGAGTGAGGCCCTGCAGAAAATGGCAGGTCCGCAGTTGCGTCATGTGTTGGGTGCCATGACCACCAACCGCTTTACGGGCATGCTTACAGGTATGCTGGTGACAGCGTCAGTTCAGTCATCAACAGCAACGACGGTAATGACGGTTTCGTTCGTGAATGCTGGTCTTTTAACACTGGCCCAGGCCATTTCAGTCATTATGGGTGCAAATATCGGTACGACTCTTACGGCATGGATTATGTCGGCAGGTATGTCGTTTGATATCACCAGCGCCATTTATCCGGCCTTCTTCATTGGTATCATTCTGATTTATCTGAAGCATTATCGTTATATTGGTGATTTCCTTTTTGGCCTGTCATTCCTGCTCTTGGGATTGGGAACACTGCGATTAACGGGTACGGAGATGCATCTGGGCGAGAATCAGGCGTTGCTTGATTTCTTTGCCTCTTTTGATCCCAATTCTTTCCTAACCACTTTGGTATTCCTGGTTCTTGGTGGCATTTTGACCTTCTGTGTACAGTCTTCGGCAGCAGTAATGGCCATTACTATGATTCTCTGTTCAAGTGGAGCGCTGCCTATTTATCAGGGTATTGCCTTGGTGATGGGTGAAAATATCGGAACCACCGTTACCTCTAACCTAGCAGCCCTTTCTGCCAATACACAGGCACGCCGTGCCGCTTTGGCTCACATGTTCTTCAATGTGTTTGGCGTTATCTGGATTCTGTTTGTCTTCCGTCCCTTTATTGACATGGTATGTGGTTGGGTAGGCTATGATGTGATGCTGGACAAGACTACTGTTGAGGCAAGCGTATTCCTGGCAAATGCTGCAAAGCTGAGTTTTGTGCTTGCTGCTTTCCATACCACATTCAATGTGGCTAATACTTTGATTCTGATATGGTTTATTCCACAGATTGAGAGGTTAGTTTGTGCTGTGATTAAACCCAAGAAGGTGGACGAGGAAGAGGATTTCCGTCTGCACTTTATTACTGCTGGTTTCATGAAGACCCCAGAACTTTCCGTGCTGGAAGCTCAGAAGGAAATCCAGGCATTCTCCAACCGTATGCAACGTATGTTTGGCATGGTACGTGAGTTGTTAACGCTTTCCAGCAGCGCAAGCAATAAGAAAGATAACAAGGCGGGCGACTTCAATAAGCTTTATACACGTATTGAGAAATATGAGGGTATCAGTGATAACATGGAATTAGAGATTGCCAAATATCTCGAATCCGTTAGTGATGCTCATCTTTCTGACGATACGAAGGCTAAGATTCGTGCCATGCTTCGTGAAATTTCTGAGTTGGAGAGTATTGGTGATGCTTGCTTTAACATGGCTCGTACCATCTCACGTAAGTATAATGGCAAGGAAGACCATTTCATCGAGAAGCAGTATGACCATCTGCACCAGATGATGGAGTTGACAGACCAGTCTCTCACAGAGATGAACCGTTTGATGGGTGGTAGAAGGGAGTCGTATGATGTGAATCGTACTTTCAACATCGAGCATGAGATTAACAACTACCGCAATCAGCTCAAATCTCAGAATATCAGCGATATCAATAACCATCAGTACACCTATGCAGTTGGTACTATCTATATGGATCTTATCAATGAATGCGAGAAACTTGGCGACTATGTAGTCAACGTAGTTGAGGCTCGTATGGGTACACGACAAAAAGAGGTATAAGATTTTCGGAAATTATAACGTTGGTTTGGGATATTTTAATTAAATTTGCAACCGAAAAGAATATAAAACAAACGTATTATCAATTCTATGAGAAAGAAAATTTTGTTTTTGATGGTTCTGATGCTCACATCATCATTGACCATCATGGCCCAAATCACAACCTCAAGTATGGCCGGTAAGGTGACATTTGAGGATGTGAAAGGTGAGGAGGTCATTGGTGCAACTGTTGTTGCAGTGCATGAGCCTTCTGGTACCCGTTACACAGCGGTGACCAATGTTACTGGTAACTTTACCATTCAAGGTATGCGTACGGGTGGCCCATATGAGGTGACGTTTTCTTACATTGGTTATCAACCTAAAGTCGTTAAGGGTGTTACGTTGGAATTGGCTGAAACATACAACCTCAATGTCTGGTTGTCAGAGGACGCTAATGTGTTGACAGAAGTTGTTGTTAGCGGTAAGGCTTCTAAGTTTGCTGCTGAGAAGACAGGTGCTGCCACCAACATCAACAATGCCATGATTACCAACATGCCTACCGTCAATCGTAGCATCACAGATGTAATGCGATTGTCTCCTTATGGTGGTAATGGAATGAGCTTGGCTGGTGGTAATGGTAAGATGACCAACTTCACAGTAGACGGTGCCAACTTCAACAACAACTTTGGTTTGACAGAAAACCTTCCTGGTGGTGGTAACCCTATCTCTCTCGATGCTATTGAGGAGATGCAGGTGGTTATCTCTCCGTTCGATGTTCGTCAGACTAACTTCATCGGTGGTGGTGTGAACGCCATTACCAAGTCTGGTACCAACACCTTCAAGGGTACTGCCTACATCTATCACAAGAACGAGAATATGCAGGGTGATGCTGTTGACAGAGAGCAGATTCCTGGTGCTCGTGAGCGTAATAGAACAACCACTTATGGTTTTACATTAGGTGGCCCGATTATCAAGAATAAGTTGTTCTTCTTCGTAAACGGTGAAATGGTAAAGTCACCTACGGTCATCAACCGTTGGCGTGGCTCTGACAAGGGTGCCTATGATGCTGACGCCTATCTGTCTCGTACTTCTATTCAGGACTTACAGGCTGTATCTGATTTTGTTAAACAGAAGTATGGCTATGATACGGGTTCTTATTCTGATTTCTCTGGTGACAATGATACCTATAAGTTGTTGGCTCGCTTAGATTGGAATATTACAGATAAGCATCATCTGGCTCTGCGTTACAATTACACGAAGAGCCGTTCGTGGAAGTCTCCTTCAACTTCTGTTGACGGTGGAACCTTGCCTTATAGTAGAACATCGTTGTATGCGATGACATATGCAAACTCAATGTATGCAATGAACAATTACGTTCATACCTTTGCTTTTGATTTGAATAGCCGCCTTTCTGACAATATTTCAAACCAGTTCCTGGCTACTTATTCGAAGATTGATGATATTCGAGAATCAGATTCAAGTGATTTCCCCTTTATTGATATTCTTGATGGCGATGGTGGAAACTATCTCTCTTTGGGTTACGAGTTGTTTACATGGAATAATAAAGTTCATAACAACATTCTCAACATTAAAGACGATATTACTTTCTATCTGGGCAATCACACTGTTACAGCTGGTTTAAGCTATGAGCATCAGATGGCGGATAATATGTATATGCGTAATGGTTCTGGTTATTATCGCTACAATAATTTGGCAGAGTTCCTAAATAGTGGAACCCCTTCTGTTGTTTGTTTGACTTACGGCTACGATGGTGAACAGGAACCCGCATCTCGTGTTACCTTTAATCAGTTGGGCTTCTATGCTCAGGATGACTGGAGAATTACCAGTAACTTTAAGTTGACTTATGGACTTCGTTTCGATGGTCTGTTCTTCAATAACGGTGACTTAAAGACTAATAATGGAATTCTTGCACTTGATTATAACGGTAGGCATGTAGATACAGGTAAGTGGCCTAATTCTACCGTTTCACTTTCTCCACGTGTCGGCTTTACATGGGACGTTTTTGGCGATAAGAGTTTGAAGGTTCGTGGAGGTACGGGCCTCTTCTTAGGTCGTCTGCCTCTTGTATTCTTCACCAACATGCCTACTAACTCTAACATGATGCAGTTTGTTGGTAAGTGGAACTCAACGGGTACTAGTGCTACAAAAGCCGATATGACTCAGTTCACTGGCGATATCAAGACACGCATGGATCTCTATAACTGGGTAACCACACACGATGTGGATGGTAATTTGGTAACTGACCCCAAATTGGCAATGGGTCCAAGCACGATTACCTCAGAAGACGGAACCGTAGCAGGTGACATTAATGGTATCTCGTCTGATTTCAAGATGCCACAGGTTTGGAAGACCTCTTTGGCAGTGGACTACCAAATTCCTGTATCGTTCCCATTCACTGTGACCTTGGAAGGTATGTTCCAGAAGACGGTTAATGGTGTATACATGTCTAACTGGAGTTTGCGCGACGTAGGTGGTTATGCCCGTTTCAATGGCGTTGACGGTCGTGCACTCTATCAAGATTCTAAATATACATATGTAAAGCCTAATGGAAAGGTGGATGGCATGCCTAATGCTTATGTGTTGGAGAATACTAGCAAGGGTTATGGTTGGACCGCCAATGTTACGCTTAATGCACAGCCATTTGAATGGTTGAGTTTGATGGCTGCTTATACTCACACTGTACAGAAGGAACTAACGGGTATGCCAGGCTCTAACGCATCTTCAGCATTCTCCTATATCCCTTCTGTAGATGGTCCTAATTTCCTGCACTTGCATAATTCTTCATTCGTTACTCCAAATCGTGTAGTAGCCAGCGCTACCATCCATGACAATTGTAACAACCACTATTCTTTGGTTTATGAAGGCTGGAATGGTGGTGCCAACTACTCATATATGTTGGCTAACGATATGAATGGTGACGGTAACCAGTATGACTTGCTTTATATTCCTACCGACCTGCAGGTTGCTAATAACGAGTTCCGTTTTGTATCAGAAGATGATAAGCAGCGTTTCATGGACTTCGTTCATCAGGACGACTATCTGAGCAAACATCAGGGCGAGTATGCAGAGGCTTATAGCGTTTACTCTCCTTGGGTACATCGTATTGACTTCAGCTACAAGCACGACTTCAAACTGAACGTTGGTAAGAGCAAGCACATGCTGCAGATCAGCTTCGACATGAAGAACGTACTCAACTTCTTCAATTCAAAATGGGGTGTTGCTAAGTACATGAATGCTGACCTGAACTCTGGACGTATCCTGAAGTATGAGGGTGTTGATGCTCAGGGTTATGCTACCTTCTCAACTCCTAAGGCCGTCAATGGTAATGTTGATATCTGGACACCCAGCCATACTATTGGTCAATGTTGGTATGCCTCTATTGGTGTTAGATATGTTTTCAATTAATTCTCAAAAAGATAGGTTTATGAAACTGAAATATATTATTCCGTCTTTCATGGCTGTTGTTGCCATGCTTGTAGGCTGTAATGACAAATATGAGGCAGCCCATCTGGGTGATCTCCGTGTGTCTTCATCTTATTTGGCTCTCTCTCAGGATGGTGGTTCAGCTCAATTTACGGTAAATGCAAATGCTGGGTGGACAATTGAAAACATTCCCACATGGCTGATTGCGACTCCTGCTACTGGTGATGCTGGTGAGACCATTGTAACGCTTTCCGCTGAAGGTGTTCTCAGTGCACGAACTGCCACCATAAAGATTGTGAGTGGTACCAGTGTTCAAGAAGTCAATATTGTACAGGGTAAAACTGTTGCTGAGTTGGCTACCTGTAAGCAGATTATTGAAGGTGTTGATGGTAAGACTTTCCGCGTAAGAGCTTCCATTACTCAGATTGCCAATACCCATTATGGTAATATGTATATTGATGATGGTACAGGTTCTGTCTATATTTATGGAACCAATGACAAAGATGGTAAACCATCTAATGATCCCATCTCCAGCTGGGGACTTGAGGTCGGTGACATCGTAACTGTAGAAGGTCCAAAGAAAACCTATAATGGTACTGTCGAGTTGGAAAATGTTACTGTTGTCAAGGTAGAGAAGTGGTTCGTCAAGATGATTGATCCTGAGACAGCTCCTGTCCTTCCCAAGGAGGGTGGCGTGCTGAATGTAAAGATGGCCTTCAAGGGTAAGGGTGTCGTTCCGACTATTGCCGATGATTGCACATGGATACACTATAAAAATATAACTATCACCGCAGGTACGCCTACCGCTGTTGATCCTAATCCAGCTGATACTGCTGTTGTAACCTTCACGATTGATGCTAACGAAGGCGTAACTCGTAAAGGCATAGTTAACTTCATGTCTTCTAATGGAGAGGCTAGTTCTTCTGTCACATGGGAGATTGTTCAGAAAGGACTCTCTAATCCTCCTACTGGCGATGGTACGGAGGCTAGTCCTTATAACGTGGTAGCTGCTCTCGAAGCTGCAGTTGCTGGTGCTACCGATGTCTATGTGAAGGGTATTGTCAGCAAGGCTCCTTCATCGTTTGATGCGACGGGTTACTTAGGCTATTATATCTCAGTAGACGGTAAGCAAGAAGACGAGCTGCAGATTTATAAAGGTAAGAGCTTTAATGGTGACAATTTCACATCTCAAGACAATATCAAGGTTGGCGATGTGGTTCTTATTAAGGGAAACCTGAAGGTCTACAATAACCAAGCCGAATTTGATAAAGATAACGTGCTTGTTGAGATTAACAAACAGACTACGTTGGATGGTCTTGACAATGCAGGTTCATATCGTAAACCATTTACTTCTGCTGAGGCTAATGCGTTCTGTAAGACTCTTGGCGAGGGTAAAACTAGCGAAAAAGACTACTTTGTCAAAGGTAAGATTGTTAGTTACGCTTCCGGTGGTGAGTTTGGCATACAGTATGGTAATGCCTCTTTCTACATCAGTGTTGATGGTAAAGAGACAAGCGAGCAGTTCTATGTGTTCCGTACCCTTTATCTAGGTAACGTGAAGTACTCTGATGATTCTTGGGATAAACCTGCTGTTGGTGATGAGGTTGTCATTTACGGTAAGTTGATGCTTTATAAAGACAACAAAACAGGAAATTTAGTTCCAGAGACATCAGCCAACAAGAGTTATATCTACTCTCTAAACGGTAAGACCAATTAATAGGATACTTACTTATTATATATTAAGGTGCTCTGGCATAGGTCGGAGCACCTTTCTTTATGCATTCCCTCATGATTACTCTTGGAGCATTGATAATTACTCTTAGAGTATTTATGATTACTTTCGGAGTAATTTAATTTTCTTTCGGACTATTTCAAAATACTCCGAAAGTATTCAAAAGGGCTTTATAGTATAAAAAACATTAATAAAATGCACATTTTGACACGTCGAGTGTAGTTTTTACGTAACTTTGCCAAATCTATGGCGCTTTGTGCGTCAAATGTGCGAATAAAATTAATTATCCAACTAACTATAAGTTTAACGATGAAACTGAAAAAACTTTTTGTAGCTGCGCTGATGTTGTTCAGTACAACAGCTATGGTGGCTCAGCAGATGCAGATGCCACCCATCCCCGTTGACCCAGCCGTACGTATTGGTAAGCTCGACAACGGACTGACGTATTACATTCGTCACAATGAGTATCCTGAACATGTAGCCAACTTCTACATCGCTCAGCGTGTAGGTGCTATTCAGGAGGAAGAGTCACAGCGTGGCTTGGCCCACTTCTTGGAGCACATGGCCTTCAATGGTTCTGAGCACTTCAAGGGCAATGGTATTATCGAATTCTGCCGTTCACTGGGTGTTGAGTTTGGTAGCGACCTGAATGCTTATACTTCTATCGACCAGACCGTTTATCGTGTCTGCAACGTTCCTACCAAGCGTGCCACAGCCCTCGACTCTTGTCTGCTGATTCTGAAAGACTGGTCAAATGGCCTGTCTTTGGAGGCTGACGAGATAGACAAGGAGCGCGACGTTGTTCACAATGAGTGGCGCTTGGGCGAGGGTCCTTCACAGCGTATGATTCAGCGCGCCCTGCCTAAGGTTTATCCTGGTTCTAAGTATGGCGAGCGCCTGCCCATCGGTCTGATGAGCGTTATCGACAGCTTCAAGCCCAAGACCCTTCGTGCTTACTATCAGAAGTGGTATCGTCCAGACAATCAGGCCATCATCGTAGTAGGTGATGTTGATGTCGACAAGATGGAGGCTAAGATTAAGGAGCTTTTTGCTGGTATCAAGGTACCTGCTAATGCTCCTAAGGTAGTGGCTGAGGCTGTTCCTGACAACAAGGAGGCTATCTATGTCTATGAGAAGGATAAGGAGATGCAGATGAGCCAGGTTATCGTGATGATGAAGCACGATGCTACTCCTCAAGAAGAGAAGTCAAGCATGGCTTACCTCATTCAGGACTATGCTGTCAACGTCATCTCACAGATGATTAACCAACGTATGACTGAGTTGACACAGGATGCTGCATGCCCCTTCTTCCAGGCTTTTGCTGACGACAGCCAGTATCTGCTCTCTAAGACCAAGGACTGCTTCGAGCTGATTGGTGTTCCCAAGGAGGGTAAGGATATGGAGACCCTGCAGGTGCTCTATCGTGAGGCTAAGCGTGCTCGTGAATTTGGCTTTACCGCTTCAGAGTATGATCGTGCAAGAGCTGACTATCTGAGTGGATTGGAGAAGCGTTTCACCAATCGCGACAAGCGCAAGAACGATGAGTTTGGCAATGCATACCGCGACCACTATCTGACTAACGAGCCTATCCCACCATTGGATGTGCTCTATCAGACCATGCAGCAGATTGCTCCTAACATTCCTGTACAGGCTATCAACCAGATGTTGCCAGAGCTGATTTCTGCTACTGATAGCAACCTCGTTGTATTAATTCTGGCTCAGGAGAAGGAAGGCAAGGTTTATCCTACAGAAAAGGACATGGCTGCTGCCATTGCTGCTGCTCGTGCTGAGAAGCTGGAGGCTTATGTAGATAATGTAAAGGACGAGCCTCTGCTCGATGCTACTAAGATTAAGAAGGGTAAGATTAAGAAAGAGACTGAGAATACTGTCTTGGGTTACAAGGAGCTGAAGCTTTCTAATGGTGCTACCGTTATCCTGAAGAAGACTGACTTCAAGGACGACGAGGTTCAGATGCAGGCCTTCTCAATGGGTGGTAAGTCACTCTATGGCGAGGCTGACTACACTAACCTGAAGGTGTTCGATTCTGCCATCGGACTGAGCGGACTGGGCAACTTCTCAAGCACAGAGCTTCAGAAGGCTCTTGCTGGTAAGGAAGTGAATGCCGACCTCTCACTGGCTAACACTCGTCAGTACCTGACAGCTCACTCTACTCCTAAGGACATCGAGACCATGTTCCAGATGTCTTACCTCTACTTCACCAACTTGAAGAAGGACGATAAGCAGTTCCAGAACCTGATGACTCAGCTCGATATGGCCCTGAAGAACAAGTCGCTGTCACCTGACGCAGTATTCTCTGACTCAGTGGCTGCTACTACTTATGGACATAATCCTCGCTTCAACAACATTGATGTGAAGGATTTGAAGGACATCGACTACGACCGCATCCTCGCCATCGCCAAGGAGCGCTTCCAGAATGCTGGCCAGTTCACCTTCGTAATTGCTGGTAACTTCGACGAGCAGACCATCCGTCCTCTCATCGAGCAGTACATCGCTTCGCTGCCTGCTACCAAGAAGAAGGCTGAAGACTTCAAGGAGGTAATGACCTTTGCTAAGGGTAAGGTTGTTAACCAGTTCAAGGTAAAGACTGAATCTCCTAAGGCAACCGCTCGTGAGATGTGGTATGCAGACATGCCTTACACCTTGGAGAACAATGTGAAGATTGACGCTGTAGGTCAGATTCTCTCTATGATTTATCTGAAGACCATTCGTGAGGATGAGAGCGCTGCTTACTCTTGTGGTGCTGCTGGCTACTTCTCAACAGGTTCTAAGCAACCTAAGGCTATGCTGCAGGCTTACTGTCCTATGAATCCTGACAAGGCTGAGTTGGCTGTTCGCCTGATTCACGAGGGTATCGAGAACATGGCTAAGAAGGTTGATGCCGATCAGTTGCAGAAGGTAAAGGACTATATGCTGAAGCAGGCTGATATTGATGCCAAGAAGAACAACTATTGGATCAATACCATCAATGTCTTCAAGGAGTATGGTCTTGACTTCCATACCGATTACAAGAAGACTGTTGAGGCTCTGACCGTTGATTCTGTTCGCGACTTCCTCAATCAGTTGCTGAAGAGTGGTAACAACATCGAGGTTATCATGACTCCAGAAGCAAAGTAAAACACATCACATAGTGATATTTTAAACGGCGAATTTGTATAATTCGCCGTTTATTCGTACCTTTGACCTTCGGTCTTAGGTCGGCTACATCTCGGAAATATCCAAATATATTTGGTATTTCGCTCGATTTGCACTACCTTTGCACCCAAAATTCAATAGTTATGTCATATTTATTTTCATCAGAATCAGTTTCGGAGGGCCATCCCGATAAGGTGGCCGATCAGATAAGTGATGCCATTCTGGACCAGTTTCTGGCTTATGACGAGCATGCCCGTGTGGCTTGCGAATCGTTTGTTACCACAGGTCAGGTGGTCATCATGGGTGAGGTACGTAGTGAGGTTTACATCGACTTGCAGACCATCGCTCGAAATACAATTAAGAGAATAGGTTATACCAAGGCAGAATATCAGTTCGATGGCAATTCCTGTGGTATCCTGACTGCCATCCACGAGCAGAGCGAAGACATCAACCGCGGTGTGGATAATGGCGACGAGGACGAGCAGGGAGCTGGCGACCAGGGTATGATGTTCGGTTATGCCACCAACGAGACAGAGAACTTGATGCCTGTTTCACTCGACTTGGCACACCTGATTATGCGTACATTGGCTGAAATCCGCAAGGAAGGTAAGGAGATGACTTACCTCAGACCAGACTCGAAAAGTCAGGTAACTGTACAATATAGTGATGCTGGTATCCCTGAGCGCATCGATACCATCGTTGTCTCTACGCAGCACGATGAGTTTGATACTGACGATGAGCGCATGTTGGCTAAGATTCGTGAGGATGTCATTAACATCCTGATACCACGTGTTAAGTCTAAGATTCACTCTGAGCGTGTGCTATCATTGTTTGGCAACGACATAAAATACTATGTCAACCCAACGGGTAAGTTCGTCATTGGTGGACCTCATGGTGACACAGGTTTGACAGGTCGTAAGATTATTGTCGATACTTATGGTGGCAAGGGTGCCCATGGAGGTGGCGCCTTTTCAGGTAAGGACTCGTCTAAGGTAGACCGTTCAGCAGCCTATGCTGCCCGTCATATTGCCAAGAACATGGTGGCTGCGGGTGTTGCTGACGAAATGCTGGTGCAGATCAGCTATGCCATTGGCGTTGCCAAGCCCATGAATATCTACGTCAACACCTATGGTCGTAGTCACGTAAACATGACGGATGGCGAGATTGCCAAGCGCATTGAGAAACTGTTCGACCTGCGTCCAAAGGCTATCGAGCGTACCCTGAAACTTCGTCAGCCCATGTATGTGGAGACTGCTGCTTATGGACACATGGGTCGTCAGTACGAGGTAAAGAAGAAAACCTTTACCAGTCGTTATCATGAGACGAAGACCATTGACGTGGAACTCTTTACTTGGGAGAAACTCGACCGAGTAGAAGATATAAAGCGCGAATTTGCGTTGTAAGAATTGATAGTAACAGACAGCATACAACAGCAAAATACGGCGGTAGGGGGTGATTCTGCAGTTACCACCTACCGCCCGCTTACTCCGGCTCAGGTGCTGAGTTGGTTGCCACGTAATGCAACCCCTGCCCAACAGGATTCTGCCATCCAGTCACGCTTTAAGCCTGGTGAGATTCGTTGGAGTGAACGACCTGACACTCTCCATCTTCCTGGTCATGACAGAGGACGTAGTGCGCTGGATGTTAATCTTCCGCAATATTATCGCGAGGGTTTCTTTTCCAAAGACACCCTTTTTCATCCAGAACTTCGTGGAGGACGAAATGGGGTGGCAGGCGACCCAGTACCTTATACCGTCCATTCTGATAATCTGTTGACGGGATTGCTGCTCTTCTGTCTTATCGTGGCGGTGATTGCTTTTTCCAGCGTAAAGGATTTCTTGTTACGCCAGATTAAGTCTTTCTTCTACTTCTCCCATGAAACCACATCCGATATGTCAGAAACTGCTATCGAACTGCGTTTCCAGTTCTTCCTGGTCATGTTGGCAGGCTTGCTCATCTCGCTGCTATTCTATTTCTATACCTTATATTATATAGGTGAGACGTTTATCCTTCGTTCCCCTTATTATCTGATTCTGATATACTGGGGAATCATGTTGGCTTACTTCTTGTTGAAGTCATTACTCTATACGGTAGTCAATACAGTACTGTTTGATAGTAAAAGAAATAAACAATGGATGCGTTCTCTCCTATTCATAACCTCTGCTGAAGGTATCCTGATGTTCCCTATTATGATGGTCAAGGGATACTTTGATATTTCTACTGAAAGTGCAGGTATTTATGTCATAATAGTGCTGTCAATCATCAAAATATTGACAATTTTCAAGAGTTACATCATCTTTTTTAGCCGAAATGTCGTTAAATTGCAGATTATTTTGTACTTTTGTGCGCTCGAAATGGTGCCTTTACTGTTTTTGTGGAGCATCTTGAACGCTACGGCGAACATGTTGAAAATAAATATTTAGGACATCAATGATAAAGAAAATCTTGGTTTCACAGCCAAAACCATCCAGCGAGAAGTCTCCGTATTATGATATTGCATCAAGATACGATGTAGAACTTGTATTCCGTCCTTTTATTAAGGTAGAAGGGATAACAGCAAAAGAGTTTCGTGCGCAGAAGGTTAACATCCTTGACTATACTGCCGTAGTATTCACATCACGTCATGCCATCGATAATTATTTCACGTTGGCAAAGGAGATGCGTATCACTATTCCTGAGGACATGAAGTATTTCTGCGTGACAGAAACTATTTCGCTCTATATTCAGAAGTATGTTCAGTACCGTAAGCGTAAAGTGTTCTTTGGCACAACGGGAAAGATTGACGATCTGATTCCCACAATGGCTAAGCATAAGACAGAAAAGTATCTCGTTCCCATGAGCGATGTTCATAACGACAGCGTCGCTCAGATGCTCGATGCCAAGAAGCTTAATCATCGTGAGTGTGTGATGTATCGCACGGTTAGCAATGACTTTACTCCAGAGGAAGTGAAGAACTTCGATTACGATATGCTGATTTTCTTCAGCCCTGCCGGTATTGAGTCACTCACCAAGAACTTCCCCGACTTTAACCAAGGGGAGATAGCAATCGCTACCTTCGGCCCTTCTACAGCTCAGGCTGTCAAGGACGCTGGACTGCACCTTGATTTGGAGGCTCCTACAGAGAAGTATCCTTCTATGACCAGTGCTTTGCAGCACTTTCTGTTGGAGAAACAAGGATAAAAGAAAGATGTTCAACGCCGGGCGTTCATTGTTCCCAAAACAAGAGCGCATGGTCAGCAGACTGCTGATAGAGACGCTCTTTGGCGGAGGATGCAGCCACTCTATGGCAGCTTTCCCGCTGCGAGTGGTCTATATGACCAGAGAGCGCAGGGACGATGAGGCTCCGATACAGTTGCTGATAAGTGTTCCTAAAAAGCATTTCAAGCATGCTGTTGACCGCAATAGGGTGAAGCGGCAGATTCGTGAAAGCTATCGTCGTCACAGGGAACTGCTTACGGGCTCATTGCCTGACAGCCAACAATTGCTGATAGCTTGCGTGTGGTTGTCTGACAGACAAGAATCATCTTTGTCCATCGAACAGAAGCTGGTATCCCTGATGCGACGAATAGGCGAAAAGCTATGAAGCAGCTACTACATTATCTGTCCAAAGCATTGGTATGGTTGCTCGTGTTGCCCATCCGCTTCTATCAGTTAGCCATCTCTCCGTTGTTGGGCCCCTCGTGCCGCTTTACGCCCACCTGCTCAGAATATGCCCGACAAGCGCTGATGAAGCATGGCCCCATCAAGGGACTCTATCTCGCCATCTGGCGAATACTAAGGTGTAATCCTTGGGGCGGTTCTGGCTATGACCCAGTGCCCTGATCTAGTTTAGTCTAGGAATGCCTGGATTATCTACAATATCTAGAATAATAAATAAAAGAATAACGATATGAAAAACTTTGTTGAAGAACTGAAATGGCGCGGAATGCTGGCACAGATGATGCCTGGCACGGAAGAACTGCTCCAGAAAGAAATGGTAACGGCCTATCTGGGTACCGACCCTACAGCCGATTCACTCCATATCGGTCACCTTTGTGGCATTATGATGTTGCGCCACTTGCAGCGCTGTGGCCACAAGCCCATCATCCTCGTGGGTGGTGCTACGGGTATGATTGGCGACCCTTCTGGTAAGTCGCAGGAGCGTAACCTGCTGAATGAGGAAACGCTTCGCCACAACCAGGAGTGCATCAAAGCGCAAGTATCTAAGTTCCTGGACTTTGAGTCGAAGGATGCTAATGCTGCCGAGATGGTGAACAACTACGACTGGATGAAGGACTTTACCTTCCTCGATTTCGCTCGTGAGGTGGGTAAGCACATTACCGTTAACTATATGATGGCTAAGGATTCCGTTCAGCAGCGCCTCAATGGTACCGCTCGCGACGGACTTTCCTTCACTGAGTTTACCTATCAGTTGCTGCAGGGCTACGACTTCCTCTATCTCTATCAGCACAAGAACTGTAAGTTGCAGTTAGGCGGTAACGACCAGTGGGGTAACATTACTACTGGAACTGAATTGATTCGTCGTACCTTGGGCTATGAGAACGAGGCCTTTGCCCTGACCTGTCCGCTGATTACCAAGAGCGATGGTAAGAAGTTCGGTAAGACTGAATCAGGAAATATCTGGCTCGATGCCAAGCGCACTACTCCGTACAAGTTCTATCAGTTCTGGCTTAACGTCAGCGATGACGATGCCGAGAAGTATATCAAGATCTTCACCTCGTTGGAGAAGGATGTTATCGACGCCCTCGTCGAGGAGCACAAGCAGGATCCTGGTCGTCGCGTACTGCAGAAGCGTCTGGCTGAAGAGGTTACCGTCATGGTACATTCTCAGGAAGCCCTCGATGCTGCTATTGAAGCCTCTAACCTCTTGTTTGGTAAGTCAACGAAGGAAGGATTGGAGAAGCTCGACGAGCAGACTTTCCTCGATGTCTTTGATGGTGTGCCCCAGTTTGAGGTTTCTAAGGACCAGCTTGGTCAGCCCGCTATCGAGCTGTTCACCACTGTAGCTCCCGTATTCCCCTCAAAGGGCGAGATGCGTAAGATGGTGCAGGGTGGTGGCGTATCGCTCAACAAAGAGAAGCTTACCGACCAGAACCGTCCTGTCACTAGCGACGATCTTATTGATGGTAAGTATCTGTTGGTACAGAAGGGTAAGAAGAATTATTATCTGCTGATAGTGAAATAATAGGTAAAAATTTGGCTGTAATCCAAATTTTTATTACCTTTGCACCCGCTTACCGCACGCTTGTCCAATGGTGTAATGGTAGCACAACAGGTTTTGGTTCTGTTTGTGGTGGTTCGAATCCGCCTTGGACAACGCAAAAAGAGTGATCTCAATCGAGGTCACTCTTTTTTATTGTAAAAGATGCAAACTTATCAAACTTTTGATAATTGTCGAAATAATCCGAATTTATTGTAGTTTTACAGAAAATTCCGAATGAGATGGAGCAATACATTCTTTTCTTAGTTTAGCTTTTTATATTTCAAGGCCTGAAATATATATTCCAAGACCTGAAATATATATTCCAAGTCCTGGAATATAAAATCATTCTCGTACAAGAAAATAATATTTCTTTGCGTAATTGTTGAAGTCTGTTCGTATCACAAGGAAAATGTTTCATATAAAAGTTACGATTATGACAAGAGAACTACAATTTCTTTTAACGAACAATTATTAATCTAATTTAAAAGGTGAGGGAATATGGCGGTAGTTCAGATTATTTTCGTATCTTTGCGGAGCAAATTCTGCTAAAACGAATATGAAGACAAATTATGAATTGCGGTATGCAGCTCATCCAGAGGATGTGAAGCACTACGACACACAGCGCTTGCGTCGTGACTTTCTGATAGAACGCTTGTTTGCCCAGGACGAGGTGAACATGGTCTATTCGATGTACGACCGTATGGTGGTGGGTGGTGCCATGCCTGTAAAGGAGGCGCTGACGCTGGAGGCTATCGAACCGCTGAAGGCCCCCTGCTTTACCCATCGTCGAGAGGTGGGAGTGTATAATGTGGGTGGCGCTGGCACCATCAAGGTGGGCGATGAGGTGTTCGAACTGGATTATAAGGAAGCATTATATATAGGTAGTGGCGACCGCGAGGTGGTGTTCACATCGAAGGACGCTGCAAAACCTGCCTTGTTCTACTTCAACTCGACAACGGCCCATACGTCGTATCCTTGCAAGAAGGTGAACAAGCAGAATGCTGTGGTGGCTCACATGGGAAGCCTGGAGATGTCTAACGAGCGTGATATCAACAAGATGCTGGTGAACCAAGTGCTTCCGACCTGTCAGCTGCAGATGGGAATGACAGAGTTGGCTACGGGTTCAGTATGGAACACAATGCCTGCCCACGTTCACTCTCGCAGAATGGAGGCCTACTTCTATTTCGAACTGCCTGAGGATCAAGCAGTATGCCACCTGATGGGTGAACCACAGGAGACCCGTCACATCTGGATGCGAGGCAATCAGGCTGTGCTCTCGCCAGAATGGAGCATCCATTCAGCAGCAGCAACACACAACTATACCTTTATCTGGGGTATGGGTGGCGAGAACCTGGATTACGGAGATCAAGACTTTTTTCAAATTACTGATTTAAAATAAAAACAAGAACTATTATGGCAAATCCATTTTCATTGGAAGGTAAGAACGCCTGGATTACTGGCGCATCTTACGGAATTGGCTTCAACATTGCAAAGGCATTTGTAGCCGCTGGTATTAAGAACATTATCTTCAACGACATCAACGAGGCTGCTCTGGAGCGTGGTCTGGCTAACTACAAGGAGGCTGGCATCACCAACGTGCATGGCTATGTTTGCGACGTAACAGACGAGAACGCTGTGAAGGCACTGGTTGAGAAGATTCACGCTGAGGTTGGTCAGATTGACATCCTGGTAAACAATGCTGGTATCATCAAGCGCATTCCTATGCACGAGATGAAGCGTCAGGAGTTCCAGCAGGTGATTGACGTTGACTTGGTAGCTCCGTTCATCGTAGCTAGCGCTGTTATCCCTGAGATGATGGAGCGTAAGGAGGGTAAGATTATCAATATCTGCTCTATGATGTCTGAACTGGGTCGCGAGACTGTAAGTGCCTACGCTGCTGCTAAGGGTGGCTTGAAGATGCTGACTCGCAACATCTGCTCAGAGTATGGTGAGTATAACATTCAGTGTAATGGTATTGGCCCAGGCTATATCGCTACACCTCAGACAGCTCCTTTGCGTGAGAAGCAGCCAGACGGAAGTCGTCATCCATTCGATAGCTTCATCTGCGCTAAGACTCCTGCAGGACGCTGGTTGGAGCCTGAAGAGCTGGGTGGTCCCGCTGTATTCCTGGCTTCACATGCCTCTGACGCAGTGAATGGTCACGTGCTCTATGTAGATGGTGGTATTCTGGCTTATATTGGCAAGCAGCCAAAGTAAGAAGTGAATAATGTACAGTGGAAAGTGAATAGTTTGCTTTTCACTGTACTTTTATTATAAAAAAGAGGGCTTCATCAAATCGATGAAGCCTTTCTTTTGAGTTTTTATTGACAAGAATTACTTGTTAACAGCGTCTGCGAGCTCAGCACCAGCCTTGAACTTAGCAACCTTCTTAGCAGCAATCTTAATCTTCTGCTTGGTAGCGGGGTTGATACCTTCACGAGCGGGCTTCTTGGTAACTGCGAAAGTACCGAAACCTACGAGCTGAACCTTGTCACCCTTCTTCAGAGCACCCTTGATAGCTTCTACTGTGGCGTCGAGAGCCTTCTTTGCATCAACTTTGGTCAGACCAGCACCAGCTGCAATCTTGTCAATTAATTCTGTCTTGTTCATAATTTTGTTGTTTTTAAATGATTTATTAATAGATAAAAGTGAAAATTCTGACGCAAATATAAGATAAAGTTGGCAACTAACAAACAAAAATCAAAAAAAAATTGCATTTTAACCAAAAAAAAGTTCGTATTGGACCAAAATAGTGCTTGAAAACAGATATTTTTAGTAATTTTGCGCTCGAAATCACAATTATAGTGGATTAAGTCAAACGAACAGAAAACAACGATTATGAACAATATACCTACAATGACCAAGAATCTGCTCATCGTCAACATCTTGGCGTTTATAGCAACTTATGTGCTTGAGCGTAGTGGGATAAACCTTACCTCCATGTTAGGCCTGCACTTTTTCTTGGCAAGCGACTTCCGCATCTATCAGTTTATTACCTACATGTTCCTGCATGGCGGGTTTACACATATCTTATTTAATATGTTTGCCCTGTGGATGTTTGGTAGTGTGATAGAGAGAGTATGGGGACCGAAGAAATTCCTTTTTTATTACATCGTCTGTGGAGTGGGTGCTGGTATCATGCAGGAACTTGTACAGTATGCCGACTATTCTATTCAAGGCATGGCTGCCTATCAGTATGTAAATGCTGGTGGTGTGCAGATGACGACGGACACCTATATTAATCTGTGGACAACGATTGGTGCATCGGGTGCAGTTTATGGCATCTTGCTGGCCTTTGGTATGATATTCCCCAATGAACGACTGTTTATCATCCCCTTCCCATTCCCCATCAAGGCAAAGTGGCTCATCGTAGGTTATATAGCTATTGAACTCTTCTCTGCCATGAGTGGTCCTGGCGACGGAGTGGCTCATATGGCTCACTTGGGTGGTATGCTCTTTGGTTTCCTGTTGATTCGTTATTGGAGGAATCATCCAGACTCCAGCCAGCGATTTGGTCGTAGTCATGGACAGGAATTCTTCGACAACATGAAGCGTAAGTTTGACGAGCGTCAGCGAAACAGTAGGATGAAGGCTGAGCCAACTCATCAACAGCGTGAGACGGATGAGGAGTATAATGCTCGTAAGCGTCAGAACCAGGAAGAGATAGATGCCATTCTTGATAAGATTCGCAAGAGTGGTTACGATAGTCTGACGAAGGAAGAGAAGCAAAAGTTGTTTGACCAGAGTCGCAAGTCGTGATTAAGCAGTTGAAGAAGTTTACGGTACAGATGTTGACAGGGGCTAATGTGGCTACTGTCATCGTGATGCTGTTGGTGGGCTATAGTGATCATCTGAACCCTACTGACCATCCGATGCTGTCGACGGTAGGCATGGCCTTCCCCTTCTTTTTGCTGATGAACATGGCTTTCTTGTTCTTCTGGTTAGTCTTCAAATGGACACGAGCGTGGATTCCTTTTGTGGGTTTCATTCTCGCGTACGTACCTATTTCTATATATATGCCACTTCATACAACCCAGGAGGTACCTGAAGGAGCTATCAAGTTGATTTCGTATAATGTGTGTTCCTATGGTGGTAACTACAGGTATGAGAATGGCTTTGAAACGGTTCGCGACTATTTGAAAGAACAGCAGCCAGACATCGTTTGTGTGCAAGAGGATGCTGATACCTGGCGACGCTATGTGATGAAGGAGTATGCCAAGGTGCTGCCTTATAATGATACGATAGTTCTTGCTAATAATGACCTAACACTCAATGCGTTGGGTATCCATACGCGTTATCCGATAGTGAAACGTGAGCGAATTCCCTATTCATCATTAGCCAATGGTAGTGCAGCATGGTGGCTTAAGGTAGGGGAGGACACGCTGATAGTCGTAAATAACCATTTTGAGAGTTGTCATCTGTCAACAGAGGATCGTCAGCAATATCGTCATATCATCAAAGGAGAGATACCTCGTGACTCCCTGCGGACAGAGTCTGCCATCTTGCTGGTGAAATTGGCGGAAGCCAATGCCAAGAGAGCCGGTCAAATAAGAGCTGTCAGGGATTATGTGAAAGAGCATGCCAACTATCCTGTTATCGTCTGTGGCGATTTTAATGATAATCCGATATCCTATTCCCGTCATACAATGGGGGAAACGTTAACAGATTGCTTCGTCGCTACAGGGCGAGGCATTGGTTTGTCGTATAATCAGAAAGCTTTTTCTTTCCGGATTGACCATATTTTTTGCTCGAAAGATATTCAACCCTATAATTGCGAGGTAGATGATAAAATGGACGCAAGTGACCATTATCCACTCATTTGCTGGCTAAAAATAAGGTGAAAACAATAAAAAATGATGAATTTCAGCGAGAAATTTCGGTAAATTCAGAAAAATAAGTATATTTGCAGGCTTAAAAAGCGAAAATACAAAATTTAATAACACAATAAACAAAATGCAAAACAAAGGAATTGTAAAATTTATCGCAATCGTTCTGATTCTCGTTTGCTGCTTCTACCTTTCCTTCTCATTCGTAACTCGCTACCACGAAAACAAGGCAGCAGCAATGGGTGAAGAGGCTGGTCAGGAGTATCTCGACTCAATCATGAACGAGAAAGTGTACTGCGGAATCTATTCATTCAAGCAGTGCCGCGAGATGGAGATCGGCCTGGGTCTTGACCTGAAGGGCGGTATGAACGTGATTCTTGAGGTGTCAGTACCCGACGTAGTTGACGTGCTGGCTGACCACAAGACGGACGCTGCCTACAAGAAGTCAATGGAAGAGGCCAAGAAGGAAGAGGAGACAAGTCAGGACGACTTTATCTCCCTGTTTATCAAAGCTTGGAAGAAAAACTCCAACGGTCGCCCCTTGGCTGCCGTGTTTGCTACCCAGCAGATGAAGGGTAAGGTGAGCACCCAGTCAAGTGACTCGGAGGTTGAGTCTGCTCTTCGTGCTGAGGTTCAGTCAGCTGTTGACAACTCATTCAACGTAGTCCGCAACCGTATCGATAAGTTTGGCGTTGTTCAGCCAAACATCCAGAAGCTGGAAGGCCAGTCTGGCCGTATCATGGTGGAGATGCCTGGTATCAAGGAGCCCGAGCGTGTTCGTAAGTTGTTGCAGGGTTCTGCCAACCTCGAATTCTGGGAGACCTACAATTCACAGGAGATCTATCCTTTGCTGGCACAGCTGAACCAGAAGTATGCTATCACTGGTGGCGATGCTGAGGAGGCTGTTGCTGATACAACGGCTACCGAGGCAACTGCCGACACTACTGCTGTTGCTGCTGCTACCAATGATTTGGCTGCCAAGTTGGCTGCTAACAAGAAAGACGCAAAGGCTGCTGATGCTAAGGCTAAGGCTGAGGCTCTGAAGCAGAATCCTTTGTTTGCTGTATTCCAGCCCGTTCCTCAGGGATTGGCTATCGTTGGTTATGCAAATGCTCGCGATACTGCTGATGTCAACAAGGTTATCTATTCAGACATTGCCCGTCAGGTGCTGCCTGCAGAGTGTAAGCTCCGTTGGGGTGCTAAGGCTGAGGACTTCGGTGGTGAGAATGCCAAGGGTGACATCTTCGCTCTTTATGCTCTGAAGGTTACTGAGCCTAGCGGTCGTGCTCCACTGGAAGGTGACGTGATTACCTCTTCAAAGGACGACTTCGATCAGATGGGTCACCCCTCTGTTTCTATGCAGATGAACTCAGACGGTGCTCGTCGTTGGAGCCAGATTACCAAGCAGAACATCGGTCGTGGCGTTGCCATCGTACTGGATGATGCTGTTTACAGTGCTCCTCGTATCCTGACTCAGATTGATGGTGGTAACTCTCAGATTACTGGTAACTTCACTATTGAGGATACTAAGGACTTGGCTAACACATTGAACTCAGGTAAGATGCCTGCTCCTACCCGTATCGTACAGGAAGAGGTTGTAGGTCCTTCTCTGGGTGCTCAGTCTATTAAGCAGGGTGTCATCTCATTCATCGTAGCCTTCGTGCTGTTGATGGTTTACATGATTATGCTGTATGGCTTCATTCCTGGTATCTTGGCTGATATTGCCCTGCTGTTCAACCTGTTCTTCACACTGGGTATTCTTACCTCGTTCCAGGCAGCGTTGACTATGCCAGGTATCGCAGGTATCGTGCTGACTCTGGGTACTGCTGTGGATGCTAACGTGCTGATCTACGAGCGTATCAAGGAGGAGCTGAAGCGTGGCTTGGGTATGAAGGAAGCCATTACGAAGGGTTATTCTAACGCCTTCAGTGCAATCTTCGACTCTAACGTAACATCACTGATTACTGGTTTCATCCTGTTGTTCTTCGGTACAGGTCCTGTTAAGGGCTTCGCTACCACTTGGATCATTGGTATCTTCTGTTCATTCTTCACCGCTGTGTTCTTGACTCGTCTGGTTTATGAGAACCGTCTGAAGAAGGACAAGTGGCTTGGCCTTACCTTCGCAACAGCTTACTCTAAGAACTTGATGCAGAATGCCAAGTACAACTTCATGGGTATGTACAAGAAGAGTTTCGCTATCTGGGGTGTATTCGCAGTATTGTTCTGTATCTCATTTGCAGTTCGTGGCTTGAGCCAGAGCATCGACTTCACTGGTGGTCGTAACTATGTTGTTACACTTGACAAGGAAGTTGCTGTTGAGCAGGTTCGTCAGGCTTTGGCTGGTGCTTTTGTCAATACCGTTGGTGAGAATGCTGGTAAGGAGGCTAACACTTCAGTAATCGCTTTGGGTACCGATGGCAAGACCATCCGTGTTTCTACCAACTGGGATATTGAGTCAAACAATCCTAATGTGGACGATGAGGCTGAGACCATTCTTTACAACGCTTTGAAGCGTGGTGGTTTTGTAAGTCAGGCCAAGGTGGAAGACTTCAAGAACCCTGATGTTCGTGAGGGTGGTTCAATCATCAGCTCTGCTAAGGTAGGTCCTGCTGTGGCTAAGGATATTACACATGGTGCTATCTACTCTGTTGTAATCGCCTTGTTTGCCATCTTTATCTACATCCTGATCCGTTTCCGCAAGTGGCAGTTCTCTTTGGGTGCTACCGTTGCCCTGGCTCTCGATGCCTTGGTAGTTATCGGTTGCTATTCTGCACTGTGGGGCATCCTGCCTATGTCACTGGAAATCGACCAGGTATTTATCGGTGCTATCCTGACTGTGATTGGTTACTCTATCAACGATAAGGTGGTTGTACTTGATCGTATCCGTGAGAACTTCCAGCTCTATGGCAAGCGTGACCGTCAGCAGTTGTTTAACGATTCACTGAACCAGACACTGGCTCGTACCATCAACACCTCTGTAACGACTTTGATTGTGTTGCTGTGTATCTTCATCCTTGGTGGTGATTCTATCCGCAGCTTCTCATTCGCTATGATTCTGGGTGTTGTCTTTGGAACGTTGTCTTCTCTGTTCATCGCTGCTCCTACAGCATTCCTCTTGATGGGTCGTACCATCCGCGAGGATGAAGTAGAAGCTAAGGCATAAGGATTACACCTTATTATATATATAAATCAGCCCGCCTCCTTGATGGAAGCGGGCTGATTTCTTTCCTAATTAAAGTAATAGAGGAAAGCGGCAATGCCTTCGAGGGCAGGTTTGCGCTGACCTTCAATCTCAATGACAAACTTGATTTCGGCCTTACAAATGCCACGCAGGTTCTGGATGCTGTGCAACTTGGTAACCAAGCGAACACGACTGCCAGTGATGACGGGCTGGCCGAAGCGCATGTCGTTCATGCCATAGTTAACCAGCATCTTGATGTTGTTCACCTCAATAATCTGATCCCACATGTAAGGCAATAAGCTCAGTGTAAGATAACCATGTGCAATGGTTGACTTATAAGGACTCTCTTCCTTGGCACGAGCCACGTCAACATGAATCCACTGATGGTCCAATGTGGCATCAGCAAACAGATTAATACGGTCCTGATCGACCTGAAGCCAATCGGAAGCTCCTAACTCTTCGCCCAAATGGGCAGCAAACTCGTCGTACGAGTTAATCACTAATTTTCCCATAACTTTTTATGTTTTTAATCATAATTATGGTGCAAAGGTACTAATAAATTAAGAATAATTTGTATCTTTGCACCCGAATTATGCGGCCCTGATAGTTAAATGGATATAACAAGGCTCTCCTAAAGCTTAGTTCCGAGTTCGATTCTCGGTCGGGGTACACAGTAACCAAATATGGCCTTTACCACTGATGAATAGATTGTTATGCGTAATTTGGAGCCTTTTGCTTCTCAGTCTGCCACTGAGAGCAGAACGTTTTGTCTTTACGACTATCTGGACGGCACAAGCCCAGTTTGCAGGTTATTATGTGGCAAAGGAGAAAGGATTCTACGACGAATTGGGTCTTGACGTGGTCATCCAGCATCCCTCATTAAACAGTTCACCACTTTATCGTTTGCAACATGACGAGAGTAATGCTGCCATGTTTTCGTTGTTGTCGGCTATAGACCTCATCTCGCAAGGAATCCCTTTGGTAAACATCTTCCAAGACTCCATGAACAGCAGTAACATTCTCGTCTCTCGATGGGGTGTGAATCCGCTTCAGATGAAGGGCAAGAAAGTGGCTGTTTTCAATTCCGATCCTAATTATCTTTTGTCTATTTTAAGTAAACAGCAAGGTATGGACTACCAGTTGATACCTTTTACAAGTGGAATCAATGTGTTCTTGTCTGGAGCTGTCGATGCTACGATGGTGGTTAGCTATAATGAGTATTTCCAATTGCAACAGGCAGGATTTAAGATGGATGAGAACAGCATCTATCGTTATAGTAAGCATGGATATAATATTCAAGAGAATGGTGTCTATGTGAAACCAGAATACTATAAAACACATCGAAGTCAGGTTCAAAAGTTTGCCCAAGCAAGCAAAAAAGGGTGGGAATGGGCTGCAGCCCATCCCGATGAGGCTTTGGAAATAGTGATGAAATATGTTCGTGCAGCTAAGGCTCCCACGAATAAAGTGTTACAGAAACTAATGTTGCATGAGATATTACGACTCCAGATAGACCGTGAGTCTGGACGTCGTGAGTTCCGTGTTCGTCCTGATATGGTAAAGAAAGCCAGTAGGCTGATGTATGAGTGTGGCTTGATAAAGCGACAAGTAAGCTATAATGAACTGATGGGTAATGAGTAGTGAGAGAGGACATGTAGGACATTCATTTTCAACCCGTATGAGTATATGGGTTGTGCTGATAGTGGCTGTTATCTTTACGACAGCCCTAGGCATCATGTTCTATGTCAGTCGTTATGCCGTACAGGATGAGGCTTTACAGAAAGGAAGACAGACCCTGGAGAATACAGCATTGTATATTGATAATACACTGAAACAAGTGGAGATAGCTGCAGACAATATGAAATGGCATGTTGAACAGAATCTACAGCATCCTGACACTATGTTTTTCTTGAGCAGACAGATTCTGAAGAGTAATCCGAATCTGACAGGCTGTTCTATAGCTTTCGATCCCTATTATTTTTCATCAAAAGGTAGGTATTTCTCTCCTTACTCCTATAATGGTAAGGATGGCATACAAACAGAGCAGGAGGGTAGTGACAGTTACCAATACCATTGTATGGACTGGTATCTGATACCGAAGTTGCTGGACAAACCCTACTGGGTGGAACCTTTTCAGGAATTTAATACGGAAGGTATTGCCGTAAGGGAAGTCATGACTTCCTATTGCCAACCCATATACGATGGTTCAGGAAAGTCTGTAGGTGTATTGTCTGTAGACCTGTCGCTCGACTGGTTCTCACGTACCATATTATCTACAAAGCCTTATCCCAACTCATACTGTATTCTTTTAGGACGAGGCGGCACGTTCATCGTCCATCCAGACAGTACGCGTTTGTTCTATGAATCGATACTGACACCAACGTTAGAGACTCCCGATTCTGCATTGACAGCTCTTGGTGAGGCGATGTTGGCAGGAGAAAGTGGATATAGGAAGATTCACTATGAGGGAACAGACTGTTATGTGTTCTATATGCCTTTTAGAAGGACGGAATGGAGTGTGGCTATCATTTGTCCGGAGAGTGATATTTTCGGCCCCTATCAGCGTCTGATGTTTTATGTCCGTATGATAACCATTGTCGGTCTGTTGTTATTGCTGATATTCACATGGTATATCATTCGCAGGAAACTCCAGCCCCTTCATTTGCTGGTTCGTTCCACGGAACATATCTCTCAGGGGCATTTCGATACCCCTATTCCTAAGAGTGACAGACAAGATGAATTAGGACAGCTACAAAACAGCTTTGTCAACATGCAGGAATCGTTGGCCACTTCCATACAACAAATCCGACAGTCTACTAATATGCTCCGTCAGCGTAATGTAGAACTGTTGCAAGCTTATGAGCATGCACGGAAGGCAGAGAGTGTGAAGACTGCTTTTGTGAATAATATGACAGACCAAATGAGACAACCTGTTCGTGAGGTTGCAGCCATAACGGATGACATTAGAGAACATTATATGAGTCTGAAACCAGAAGAGGCTCAGCAAAAGGTTAAGCAAATGATGCTAAGCACAGATGTGATATTGAAGTTGCTTGATGAGTTGATAAAGGTTGCGGAGAAAGATCAATTTAATAATTCAAACGAAGAATCAAATAGCTGATGAGAAGTTCCCGCACCATATTTCGTCAATCGCTTTCTGCGCAGTTGAGTCTGTCGATTCTATTCTTCGCAGTCCTTATCTTCGTGGCTTCTATTGGCTATATGTTCTATCAGTCACGACGGTCTGTTCAGCAGGAAGCTTTCTTGCATGCTACCCAGGTTCTGAATAAGACAACACTCCGTGTAAATACAATCCTTCGTAGTGTGGAAACTGCAACGAACAACTCAGATTGGCTGGTGACTTCTGATGTTCAGCCAGATTCTGTTTTTGCCTGTTCGCAGATTGTCATGAAACTGAATCCCAATCTGAATGGTTGCTCTATAGCGATGGAACCTTTCTTCTTCCCCCAGAAAGGAAAGTATTATTCAGCCTATACCACCTATCGTCATGATAGTCTGGTAACCATCAATGAGGGACATGAGGAATATGATTATTTTTCAAAAGAGTGGTATAAGAAGGCTAAGGACTTTGATAAGGCATGTTGGGTAGAACCTTATGTCGATTATAATCCTCGTGCTGTCAATTCTGATGAAATGTTGGTTTCTTATTGTAAGCCTTTACATGATAAGACAGGCAAAATAATCGGTGTGATGGCTAACGACCTTTCCTTGCCCTGGCTTTCGAAGACGATTTCTTCTGAAAAGCCTTATCCTAATTCCTATTGTGTCATGTTGGGAAAGGAAGGGAATTATTATGTTCATCCTGACTCTACAAAACTGGTTCATCACACAATCTTTGAGGAGGCTCGTCAACAGCAAAATGCAGGGTTGGAGTCGTTAGGTCGAAAAATGGTGGAAGGAAAGTCTGGAATGCAGCATGTCTATATTAATGGTGTCAGTTGTTATGTGTTCTATAACCATTTGCCACAAACAGAATGGAGTATTGGGCTGATATGTCTGGAGAGTGATATATTCGGTGGTTACAATCGGCTATCGTATATCGTGGTATCAATCATCATCGTTGGACTATTGTTCATGCTATTATTCTGTTACCACTTTGTCAAGCGTAGCGTGGCTCCCTTGAACCATCTGGCACATGTGGCTCATCATATTGCTGAGGGTAATTTCAACGAGGAACTTCCCTTACGTAAACGTAATGATGAAATAGGAAAACTACAGGATAGTTTTGCTGCAATGCAACGTTCTTTGGCATACTATATACATGACTTGCACCAAGTGAATGAAGAAACAGACCAGCGAAACAGGGAACTTGCTCTTGCCACAAAACAGGTTGAGGAAGCTGACAGCAGGAAATTGGCGTTTATCCAGGATATTACTCATCAGATTCGCACACCACTTAATATTATTACAGGCTTCTCGCAAATTCTGAGTAACGGCTATAATCTTGTTGGGGAAGAAGAGATGAAGGCTATCATCACAGCCATGCAAGAGAATTCGCATAATATAGTTCATATTGTCAATAAACTGATTATGGCTTCAACGCTCGAGCAACAAGTGGATATCAGATGCACCGACTATGTGGATTGCAAGAGTATATGCTGGCAGGCAACAAGATCCATTCTGCTCAGGAATCACGAAACTGTAACGCTGAAGGTGGATACTCCAAAGAGTGGGGCACTGACCATTCATACCCATCAGGACTACTTGTTAAGAGTGTTGACGGAATTGTTGAACAATGCAAATCGTTACACTTCTGAAGGTGTTATTTCCATAGGTTGGTATCGTAAGGATAACGATGCAGTTTGTTTTACTGTAACGGATACAGGTGTTGGTATTCCTGCAACAGAAAGTGAACGTGTCTTTGACCAATTTACCAAGTTGGACAGTTTTAATGAAGGTTTGGGATTGGGATTAACGCTTTGCAGGAAGGTTCTTACCTTGCTGGGTGGCACGATTCTGCTGGATACAACCTATGTCGGTGGAGCGCGTTTTGTAATAACGCTACCTATTAATGTTTCCTAACTCTTTGTAAATCCATAGGTTAAGATGCTAATGCGGATGCCTTCCACCTGTTTGATGGCATCGGCACAAGCTAAAAGAGTGGCTCCTGTTGTGCAGATATCGTCAATCAGTAGCACGTGCTTGTTTTTAAGCTTGGTGTCGTCTTGTAATAGAAACATATCAGTGACGTTCTTCTGACGTTCATGACGACTTAGTTTCGTTTGGCTCTGAACAAAGTGTTTACGACGTAATGCTTTGGTGATGATGGGTAATCCCGTTTTCTCATGTATTCCGAAAGCAAGATGTTCACTCTGGTTGTAGCCACGTTGTCTCAGTCGCTTGCGAGAGAGTGGAACGGGTAATAAGGCATCAATTCCTTCGAAATAACGTCCAAACTCCATCTCAACAGCCATCAGGCGTCCCATATCTTCTCCAATGTCTGGACGTTGTCCGTATTTAAGTTGATAGACAATCTGTGCCATTTCGGAATGTGGTTCATAAAAGACATAGGCAGCAGCTCGTTCAATGGGTGCCAGATGCCAGAATAATTGTGCCATAGGATTGTCTTCTGGCGTGAACTGATAGGTGGTTCGTGGGAAATGAAGCAGACAGGAAGAACAAACGGAGCGTTCGGTAGGCGCCAAGCGTTCACCACAGACTACACAAAGTCGCGGTGAGATAAAATCCAGTATCCTAGTCCACCAACTCACCTTCATCTTCTACGTCTATACATTGTTTGATGATGTCGAACGTAAACCCTCTACCCAAAGCAAAGCGCATCAGTTTCTGGTTTAATTCATAATCGTTCTGTGCTTTTATCGACTTCCGCTTCTGTTTCAACAATGGACGCAAGACACTGAGGTATTCTTCGTCATCAATTTCATTTAAAACGTTTTTTCTGATATCTTCATCTATATGTTTCTGCCATAAAGCTTGTTCCACCTTACGACGTCCCCATTTATTATAGCGCACCTTGTCTTTTGCAAAAGCCCTAGCAAAGCGCTCGTCGTCCACATAGCGCTCCTTTACCAGGCGCTCCATGATACGGGCTTGGGCTTCTTCTGGGATTTCCCATTTACGCATTTTCTCTACCATTTCCCATTGACAGTGTTCCGCTTGGGCGCAAAGGGCTGCTAAGGTCAAGTAGGCTTCTTGTTCCGTCTTCTGTTTCATCGTTTTGCTCTTATTATTCGTTGTTTGCCGTATTGGTCAAGTTTGAGTTCAATGTCGTGATACGACATCATATGTAACATATCACTGAGAGGCTGTGCGTAGAGAGGGTTGATTTCAAAGTAGAGCCATCCTTCAGGTTCTAATGCTGTTTGCCCATATTGAGCAATGGCACGATAGAACAGCAGAGGGTCATCGTCTGGCACAAACAGTGCGGTGTGAGGTTCATGTTCCAGAACGTTAGCCTCCATACACGCCCGTTCCTTATTACATATATAAGGAGGATTGCTAACAATTAATGAGAAATGAGAAGTGAGAAATGAGGAGTGTGGTAAATTCAAAGCATCCACTTGTTCAAATGACACGTTAACATGGGTACGTTTGGCATTCTCACGGGCAACCTCCAAAGCCTCAGGGGAGATATCCCAGGCAATTACCTCAGCCTTTGGGTACATGGCAGCCAGTGTAATGGCAATACACCCTGAGCCAGTTCCTATATCAAGCAATCTCACACGGGGACTGGCATCTTGTGAGTTTATCCATTGGCACAATTCTTCCGTTTCTGGACGAGGAATCAACACATGCTCATTAACCATGAAGGTCCTGCCACAGAAATCAGCTTGTCCCAATACGTATTGTATGGGTTCTTGCTCTAACAGCCTATCCGCAATTCCCTTAAGTTCCGTTTGGTTGTTTGCAGATAATTGTGTATCTTTGCCCAGGCAAATGTCTGACATGGAGAGTCCAAAACGCACTTCAAAAACTAGACGTGCGATTGCTTTAGCCTCACCATCACCATAAAGCGGTGCCAACAGATGCCATAGTTCATTGTAAGTCATACTGCAAAGGTACAAAGAAAAGTGAAAAGTGAAAAGTGAAAAGTGAAAAATATATGGTCGAAGACGAAAAATATATGCGACGCTGTCTGCAATTGGCAGCAAACGGTATTCAGGGAGCCCGTCCTAATCCGATGGTTGGGGCTGTCATTGTTGCAGAGGGTCGTATTATTGGCGAAGGCTATCATGTGCGTTGTGGCGAAGGACATGCAGAGGTTAATGCTTTTGCCAGCGTAAGTCGCGAAGATGAGGCACTCTTGAAAGATGCCACGATTTTCGTATCGCTAGAACCTTGTGCACACTATGGCAAAACACCACCTTGTGCAGAATTGATTATCAAGAAGGGTGTTCGTCGTGTGGTGGTAGGTTGTATCGACCCTTTTGCCCAAGTACAGGGTAGGGGTATTGCAATGATTCGAAAGGCAGGAATAGAGGTGACTGTTGGTGTGCTTGAACAGGAGTGTCAATGGCTCAATCGTCGTTTCTTTACTTATCATGCCAAGCACCGTCCCTATATCATACTGAAATGGGCGCAGACAGTGAATGGTTTTATTGATGATCATGGTCGTGCTTTGCAAATCAGTAATGAGCATACCCAGATGCTTTCACACCAGCTACGAGCAGAGGAGGATGCTATTTTAGTTGGACATACAACTGATGCTCGTGAACACCCTCAGTTAACTGTTCGTCATTGGTATGGACCTAATCCCAAGCGTATTGTCCTGACGCATAATCGTCCATTGCCACAAATGATAGATGACCTTTATCAGCATGGTATCCAATCGCTTATTGTAGAGGGAGGCCGTCAGACTCACGAGTCTTTTATTTCATCTGGTCTTTGGGATGAAATCCGGGTGGAAACAGCTCCTTTCGTAGTCAGTGGTGGTACTCGTGCACCTCAATTGCCAACTGACATACTATTATATAATAAGGTGGATTATAATGGGAATACGATTACTTTCTACCGAAGTCAGCAGGCACTTCTCCCCACTTCTGAGTTTCCCACTTAATGATGGGATTGCGCCATTGGTGTGTCTGTAACCAACGCTCGGCACGAGCAATAATCTGATAGAGCGGCTCCGTTTCTGGGGTACGCTCTAATTTTGTCTTACACTTGCGCTTGTTTACCCAGAGAATAGCATTGTAAGAGTCGCTATAGATGGTTTTGGAATGCAAGCCTTGTTGCTGCATAAGGGCCAAAGCATGAACAATGGCCAGGAACTCACCAATATTATTGGTACCTTTCATAGGCCCAAAATGGAAAACCCGGGCACCTGTAGCCAAGTCAATGGCCTGATATTCCATGGGGCCAGGGTTGCCACTGCATGCAGCATCCACAGCCCACGCGTCTGCCCTTACCTCAAGGGGCAAGGGCAGTACGGTGTCATGTCTATTGTCAGGAGGGTTCTGAATCATTAACTGATAACCGTTACATTCTTTCGGGTACCTCGATGCCGAGAAGACCCATGCCGTTCTTCAGAATCTTGGCTACATTGCGGGCGATAACCAGACGAGTTTGTTTCTTTTGCTCGTCTTCCTCGTTCAGAATGCTGTAGTCATGATAGAACTGGTTGAACACCTTGGTCAGCTCATAACAGTAGTTGGCAATGCCACTAGGCGAATAGTCCTTACCAGCCTGCTCAACAGCAGCACCATATTCGCTCATCTTTTGGATGAGTTCTACTTCTTTGCTAGAGAGACTAGTTGTGCTAGAAAGACTTGTCATACTAGGAGCTTTACGCAGGATAGAGCGGATGCGGGCATGGGTATACTGGATGAAAGGACCCGTATTACCATTGAAATCAATACTCTCCTCTGGATTGAACAGCATATTCTTGCGAGCATCAACCTTCAGGATAAAGTATTTCAGGGCACCCATACCAACAATGCGGGCAATTTCCTGTTTTTCCTCTTCCGTCATATCAACGTTCTTGCCAGCCTCGTCTGATACACGACGAGCATCGTCAACCATCAGTTGCATCAGGTCGTCAGCATCTACAACGGTACCCTCGCGACTCTTCATCTTGCCGTTGGGCAGTTCCACCATACCGTAAGAGAAGTGTGTCAGTTCCTTACCCCACTTGAAGCCCAGACGGTCCAACAGGATGGAGAGCACCTGGAAATGGTAGTTCTGCTCATTACCCACTACATAAATCATTTTGTCGATGGGGTAGTCCTGGAAACGCATCTCTGCAGTACCGATGTCCTGAGTCATATAAACAGAGGTACCATCGCTACGCAGCAGCAGTTTCTGATCCAGTCCCTCGTTGGTCAAGTCGGCCCATACTGAGTTGTCCTCGTGGCGCTCAAAGAGTCCCTTGGCAAGACCTTCCTCCACCTTGGCCTTACCCTTTAGGTAAGTCTGTGACTCGTAGTAGATTTTATCGAACGATACGCCCATCTTCTTGTAGGTCTCATCGAAGCCTGCGTATACCCAGTTGTTCATTTTCTCCCATAGGGCGCGAACCTCAGGATCATTCTGCTCCCATTTTACCAGCATCTCGTGAGCTTCCTTAATCAGCGGAGCCTCTTGCTTGGCAGTTTCTTCGTCCATGCCTTGAGCCATCAGTTCCTTAATCTCCTCACGATAGTGCTTGTCGAAGGCTACGTAGTAGTCACCAATCAGATGGTCACCCTTCTTGCCGCTGGTTTCGGGAGTCTCACCATTGCCCCATTTTTGCCAAGCCAGCATTGACTTGCAGATGTGAATGCCACGATCGTTCACAATGTTGGTCTTCACCACCTTGTTACCGTTGGCTTGCATAATCTGTGCCAACGACCAACCCAACAGGTTGTTGCGTACATGGCCTAAGTGCAAGGGCTTATTGGTATTGGGCGATGAGTATTCAATCATGACGAGTGGAGAATTCTCGTCCACATGACGATGCCCATAATGCTCGTCGGCATCAATGTCTGCCAATAATGTCAGCCAAGCGGAATCAGCGATGCTCAGATTCAGGAAACCTTTTACAACATTGAACTTGCTGATAGCATCGCAGTTCTGTACCAAGTATTCGCCAATTTCCTGACCGGTCTGCTCAGGACTCTTCTTGGCAGCTTTGACAAAGGGGAATACCACGAGGGTCAGATTACCCTCAAACTCACTGCGTGTTTTCTGCAACTGCAGCATCTTCTCTGTGGCGTCCATGCCGTAGAGAGCCTTTACAGCCTCACTGGCAGCAGCCATTATCTGTTGTTCTATATTCATCTTGCTTCAATTTTGGGTGCAAAGGTAGTAAAAAAAGTGAAAAGTGAAAAGTGAAAAGTGAAAAATTTCTTTTGCAAAAGCAAAGCGTACTAAAAGAAACGATTAGTTACCGCCTTTACTTTCCGTTCTTTACTCCGTACGTCTGGTACACCATGTAATAACCATCGGCATGAAGGGTAAAGGTGGTAGAAAGACTCTCGTTAAGGGTGCCTTGCCACCATTGCTCATAGGCATAGGCGTTCCATTTCAAACCTTCTGATGAGATTCTGGTACTTCCGAAGTTGAAGATGCTAACCTGTTGTCCTTTGAATGAGGAGAAGGTGTGGTCACCCTTTGCAGGGGTAAAGTAGCCGTAGTCGGTGAACATGATTCCCTCGACGTTCATGTCGCGGAAGTAGCGCATCAGCAGCGAGATGTTGCCTAGGGTGTGGTCCTCACGTTTGCCTGTGCAGCCTAAGTAGGCTATTTTGTGCCATCCGTGTGACAGACTATAGCGAGTGGCTTTGGTCAGGTCGTTGTCTTCCTGTTCGTTGATTTGTATGAGTCGGTTATGGTATTCAGCAGGCACGCTGTCGCCATCGCCGATAACGACATCTGCATGAGGCGCACGAATAACGGCTCCGTCGCAAGCAATAAGGTGTGCTGTGTGATGGAGGATATTTAAAGGTATAGAGTGGGTGGGAAACACTCCGTTAGCTATGATGACTGTGTCGAAAGTTTTTTCCATTTGAAATATCCTGCTATAGCGATGATGACATAGAGTCCGTAGAGACCAGCCTTGAAGGGAATACCTTTCTGTACATAAAGCAGGCAGCAGACGACATCGACGACAATCCAGAAGAACCACTGCTCGATATATTTGCGGGCCAACGCCCACATGCCTACAAACGACAGGGCATTGGTGAACGAGTCGAGTAGGGGAACGGTAGAGTTGGTCCACGTGATGAGCACGTAGTAGGTGGCGCCCCAGGCTGCAAAGAAGAACAATGTGGCGGGCAGATACTTGTTGAGTGGCATGTGGGTGATGGGGAGCGACTCCTCCTTCTTGTTTGTCTTCACGAACTTCCACACAAAGAGTCCGTAGCAGGCTGCAAGGGTGTAGTAACAAGCCATTCCTGCGTCACCATAGAGCCCGTGCTGCCAATAGAGGATGATGTCCAGGGCAGGCATCACGATACCTATCACCCACAGGGCGATATGAGCACGATACTCCAGCCAGATATA
>Ga0310695_10000890_pt1 | contig 73230 bp, 61 predicted proteins | sample RumenRJG_04DNA_FD_203882 | JGI IMG/M metagenome (GOLD analysis project Ga0310695, IMG submission 203882) | Bovine rumen microbial communities from Lethbridge, Alberta, Canada - RJG_04 (v2) (version 2) | ecosystem: Host-associated > Mammals > Digestive system > Stomach > Rumen | place: Canada... | reverse complement strand
GGTTCACTCTTCGACGCTACTCAGACAATGGTTAGCAAGATCGACGACGATACATACCAGGTTCAGGTTGTTTCTTGGTACGACAATGAGAACTCTTATACTTCTCAGATGGTTCGTACAATCAAGTTCTTCTCTGAGATTAAGTAAGACTTGATTGGAGAAATCCAACCAATATACGAGAGCATATCTTCGGATATGCTCTCTTTTTTGTGTTTTATTTTTCACGTTTCAGTTATTTTTAGTATCTTTGCACTCAAAATAAATGAAAAAATGAAAAGTGAAAAAATGAAAATCAATTACTAATTACAAATTACGAAGTACTTAGATACTTTTATTAGCTAATAATAAAGTGGCATAAACTAAATAGGTAATTAGTACCTTGTAATTCATACATAGTAATCAGTATTTTTCATTTCATAATTTTTCATTTTTCACTTAATAGAATTGCGAATGGCAAAGATGATAACCATAATAGGCCCTACGGCATCGGGAAAGACTGCTCTTGCTGCCCACCTCGCGGCATCCTTCATAGCTGAAGGACAGCCAGCCGAGATTATATCTGGCGATTCCCGTCAGGTGTATCGGGGCATGGATATAGGTACTGGCAAGGATTTGTGCGATTATACGGTGGAAATACCATCCCCTACCCCACAACACCCATCAACCACAATCCAAGTCCCATACCATCTTATAGACATCTGCAATCCAGGCGAGAAATACAATATCTTTGAGTTTCAGCAAGATTTCCTAAAGGCATACGAAGACATCACCTCGCGCGGTGCCTTGCCAATCCTATGTGGCGGTTCAGGATTGTATGTAGAGTCCGTCATCCGAGAATATCACCTTTCGCCTGTTCCAAAGAACGAGAAATTACGAGAGGAGCTAAGCCATAAGTCAATGGCAGAACTCACGGCTATTCTCATGGACTTAAAGGAGAAGAACAATTCCGATATGCACAACAAGACGGATGTAGATTCTCCACAACGTGCCATTCGTGCCATTGAGATTGAAGCATACAATCTTGAGCACAAAACGGAAGATCGCTACTTCCCTCCTATTGAGACCACAATCTTCGGAGTTGACATCCCTCGTGATGAGCGCAGACGCAGAATCTCTACCCGACTAAAGAACCGTGTAGATGAGGGAATGGTTGACGAGATAAAGCGCATCCTTGACTCTGGTGTAAGCGCCGATGATTTGATTTACTACGGCCTTGAATACAAGTACGTTACGGAATATGTCATTGGCAAGCGTACCTACGAAGATATGCTCAAGGAACTTGAAATCGCCATACATCAGTTTGCAAAGCGACAGATGACATGGTTCCGTGGTATGGAACGGCGTGGATGCAAGATAAATTGGATTGACGCAATGCTGCCGATGGAGGAGAAGGTACAATTAATAAAACGGCCCACCCAGTCCCTCCCCAATGGGTAGTCCGATGTTGATAACATCGGAGTATGTGACAAGTTCCTCCCCCCTCACCCCCTCAAGGGGGAGTAGATACATTTTTCAAATCAAAAAGCCCCCGGCTCTTATACTATAAAACATCCTTCCCTTGGGGAGATTTGTCGTAAGACCCTTCGACCTAAAGGGAGAAAAGGCTTGGTTAGGCTTTTATTAAGCTTTTATATGAAAACAGGTCTTATATACTGTCCAAAACGCGAAGGCTTCAAATCGCCAGAGAAGCGATGGAAGAAGATAGCCGAATGTCTCGAAGCTAACGGAATCACATACGATCTCGTGCAGAGCGAGAACGCCAAGAGCGTGGAAAGACTCGTCTCTATGCTCATCCACAACGGGTATGACAATATCATTATCTGTGGTGGAGATGCAGCCTTGTGCGATGCCGTGAACTGCCTGATGCGAGAAGAGAAAGAGGTTCGTGAGCGTGTGGTATTATCGGTTATTCCTAATGGTCTGATGAACGATTTTGCCGCCTTCTGGGGACTTACGGAGAACGACATAAAGCTTGCGGTGGAATCTATTGCAACAAGACGCATAAAGAAGGTTGATGCAGGCTGTCTTATCTATACTGACAAGGAAGGCAACAAGCAGAATAGATATTTCCTGAACTGCGTAAATATAGGACTTGTAGCTGGTATTCAACATCTTAGAAAAGAGACAAGAAGAATATTCTGGTCAAGAAAGATTTCATTCGTCATCTCATTCTTCTTACTGCTCTTCCAGCGTATGTTCTGGAAAATGGAATATACTATCAATTACGAAAAGGAACAGCACAGGACAATAACCATGTGCATCGGTAGTGCCCTAGGCTTCGGTCAGACTCCTAACGCCGTTCCATACAACGGAATGATTGATGTGACCGTAATACGCAATTCCGCCTTGACACAATTGTTCTCCGTAATCGCTCTTTTCCTGCGTGGTAGAATCCTCAATCACAAGATGATTCTCCCATACAGATGTCACGACATCACCATAAAAGTGCCAAAGAATACGCCAGTAAGCATTGACGGTCATGCCTTCTCAGACATAGACACCTCTACCGACCCTATGAAGATAATCGTAGAGCAAGAGGCCATAAACTTCATTATTGAGAAGTAACAAGCTCATAGAATAAAAAAAAATCAAGGATGTATTAGAAACTAATATTAACGTGAATTCGACAAATTCGCACCTTTGGTGCTTGAACTGACAATAATTACCAATCTACGCAATCTTTTTCCATAAATATCCATTTCTTATTGGGTAAAGATTGGCAAGATTGGTAATTATTGTCAGTTAAAAGCAGCTTGCTGCCAAACAATTACAATTGGTCAAATTCGCGTTCAATTATATAATTTTTAACGCGAATACATTCGAACAACTCACGTTAATCTGTGATTCCTATGTAATTCCCTTGCAAATCCCATGTAACTCCCATTTTTCGTCTATTCTAAGGAACGAACTTGCAACGGATTTGGAACGGACTTGAAGCGAAGGAGAAGCGGAACTGAAAAAGAAGCAGAGAAGAGACAAAGAATATTGATTTTTGTAATGTGAAGATTACTGGTGTAACTTTTTTTTCAGAATTTTGCGTAAACATGTACATGGTGGGGTAAAAGCAGGTTTAACTATCTGTAAAACAACATTTTGAATCCATGTACATGTTTGTCTAACATATACATAACATATACATGACGGATTCACAATTCAAGCATGTCAACTCATGTACATGTCATGTACATGTTTGACCATCATGTACATGCTCTTAATCAATTCATTATCAACACATTTGATGCCGTTTCGCCCTACCATGTACATGTTTACGCAAAATTCTAAAAAAAATCGCACATGCCATTATTGGGGCAATAAAAGTAAGTAGTAAAAGAAAAGAGAGCATCATGTTTTGTAATGTCGAGATTACAAGTGCATTTTTTCACGAAAGTTTTTGTGGATAGGGTTACACCACCCCTGTTTTTGTACCATAACATCTTGACAATCAGCAGATAATAATGGGTGTACCCCCTATGGAATAGTTGCACCCTATTTTTACAGGGGTTACACCCTAATTTTGTATATGTAACTTACAGGAAATCAATAGATAACACAACAAATCGCCACAACAGGAAAGGTGCAACCCTTTTGAGGGGGTTGCACCACATTTAATTCATTGATAATCAGTTAAAATATACGTTCAAAACAGCAAAGGTGCAACCCCCTTATATAAATTCTTCCAGATTTTTTCAAAGTGTAATCCCGACATTGCAAAATACAAGGTTTTATCGTTGATCGTTGTAATTGTATGCACTTTTCGTGAAAAGCATTTGGTGATTTGAAAGAAAATAATTATCTTTGCCCACACATAACTTAAACATTAATAAATATGGAAAACTATCATCATCATTGTTACATAATGACATGGGACACGGGAAGTATTCCTAATCCATATAATCACTGTATCCTTTTGTTTGACTTTATTGGGGACGTTATAAAGCACGACTAATTGCCTAATGACAAAATCCTATTACATTCCCTTCAATGTTATGAAAATTCTATTATATATAAGAATAAAATGGTTATAAACAAAATTTTATCAAAAAACACATTGACAGAGTTAAAAACTTGGACTAAAAGTCATGGTTTTGTTAAATTCTTAATTGTAGGATTGACTATTACCTATGTTTTAGTAGGCAACAATACTCCAATCATGTCTTGGTATAAAGCTAACATTATTCCAATTATTAACCTATTCGAGTCAAACTTTTGGGTAGATTTGATAACATCTATTCTATTATTTATTGCTGGGTGTGACATATATTATAAACATAAAGTGCGTTATCAATTTGATAAATATGAAATACTTGCTCTATTATTCCTATTTACAGAATTGATAATTTACAGATTTAGTGGAGAATATTGCTATGTTAGTTGGATATATTGTATATCTTATGTTGATGCTATATGGGTTGCCTGTGTTGCATATTTTGTAGTTGCAATTATAAACAAGATCAGAAAATATTGGGAATTATGGAATAAGGATAAAAATCCAAATTCTTCTGAAAATGATAAACCAATAGAAAATGCATCACAGGATTGTTATGGTTTTACAAAGTATGTCGAAACTCTTGTTCCTAGAATATTAGAACTAGATCGTAGTGACACATGGAGTATTGCGATTAACGCACCATGGGGAGCAGGAAAAACCTCTTTTATTAATCTCATAATAGAAGAAATCGGGAAAAAAGCAGACTATGAAATAATAAAATTTAACCCTCGTAACAGTAAATCCGTCAGCCATATACAAGAAGATTTCTTTAACACTCTTGCTAGCGCATTAGCAAAATATGATTCAAGATGCAGTCATACCATAAAAGCATATATGGAATCTCTGCAATTGATAGATAAAAGTGGCATTATTAATAAACTTGTAGATTTTTATTCAATTTGGAATAAAGAGAATCTCAAAATATCTATTGAACATACAATTTCTTCTCTCAAGAAGAAAATCCTTGTGGTGATAGACGATTTTGATAGGTTGACTAAAGCAGAAATACTGGAAGTGTTAAAGCTTATAGACAAAAATGCTGCGTTCCCTAACATCATTTTCTTGACAGCATACGATAAAGAGCATGTTAATAAAATATTTGATGAAGAGTATAAATCTGATGATGCTTGTTTCATCGACAAGTTTTTCTATCGGGAATATTCTTTGCCTTTACAATCACATACATATTATTATCTCAAGAATCCATTAGATAGGGATTTGAGATTGTCTGATGAAGAAAAAAATGAAATTATAAATGGTATCTCCGAACACATGCATATATTTAAAAATATTATTACTACAATTAGAGATGGAAAACGTTTCATCTGTCAATTTGTAGATAATTATGAATTGGTAAGGGGTAAAGTTTCTATACTAGACTTTCTGTTAGTTCAGCTAATAAAATATAGAGACGATGAATCATATAATGCATTACGACTAGGAGAGTACACTAAAAAACAACCTTTAAATCATAGTCTAATAATTCTTAAAGAAAAGTCCTCTGAGTCCCCAATATACAATATACTTAAAGAGTTATTCCCTGAATTGGATGAATTTATGGATTTTGAAAAACGAATTTGTAATGCTGAGTGTTTTGACAAATATTTCAATCCTTATGCAGGCATACCAGACAAATGACAAAAATATTATGTACGAATATGGAGAGGCGTTATAGCATAATTTCTGTCGTCTTCCTCCTCTTTTTCTTGTAGGTTAAAATACGTAGAAAACCATGGGGGAGTTGTGACAGTCAATAAGACTGAACCTTCCCAAATTCTATTTGTCAATAATCATTTTTTTATTAAGTTCTGTATCTTGTTTTGTGTAATATGTGGGATCAATATTTTTGACCTTTTCCCACATTTGCTTGGCTTTCCTCTTCTGTCCCATCATCAATAGTATTTCTCCTTTAGAATCGTAGTAATTGGCATCTTGCGGGGCTATATTAATTGCTTTATCTATTGTTGTTATAGCTTTATTATAATCAATTGAAGTTCCTCTACCTTGAGCGTAGCAATATGCAAGAAGATTTAAAGCGTCACATACATTAACTGTAGAGAAACGCTGTGCAATTCTGAACACTTCTTTATCATCTCCAAGGTGTTCAAATATCTCTACAGCCTTTAAAAAACAGTCCAAATCTTGATATTCTGCAGCCTTTTCACAACATTGGGCAGCTTTCCTTAAATCATTATATTCCGATTTTGATAAATATATATTTGCCAAATTTTTCATGGCTTCTATATTTTCTTTGTTTGCAGCTTGCTCGTAATACTCTATAGCTTGTAAAGTGTCCACATTTACATATTTACCAAGTTTATAATATGTAGCTAAACCATTATAACAATATGAATCACCATACATCAATGCGCCGTCATATAACATCATATATGCTTTTTCTAGGTCTTTATCCACTCCTCTACCATATTCATACATCATAGCTTTTTCATAATATGCATAGGTATATCCACTATCTGCTGCTCTATTAAACCACAAAATGGCTTTTTTTGAGTCTCTTTGTACTCCATAACCATACATATAACAGCACCCTAAATAATATTTTCCTTCAGCTATTCCTCCCCAAGCAGCATCCTTTAGATATTCAAAGGCTGCATTTGGCATTTTTGTGACGTTTGTTCCCCAAAAATACCACTTTCCTATAGTTAGTGAAGCATTATGGTAGTGTTGTTTTGCTGCTTTTTCATAAAGTGTTGCAGCTGTTCCATAATTTTTTTCTACGCCTATGCCCATTTCATAACAATAGCCTAAGGCAGCTTGACTATATCTATAGTTTTGATTCGCAGACTTTGTCCACAATTCAACAGCCTTGGCATAGTCTTGTTGAACTTCTTTGCCATCGTAATATTTAATAGCAAGTTGATATTGAGCCCATTTGTCCCCAGCTTTTGCCTTGGAGTTTAACTGGTCAATACTATAGTTTTGTGCATTAACTTTACATACACAAAATGTCATTATTAAGAATATTATATATTTAATACACATAATTAGATGGTTTAATAGAATATTTTAGATTGTATTCTTTGCAACTTGAGATTGCTTCTTTATAGCCCCATGCAGCAGCCAATATCATATATTTATAATAATCATTGTCAATTTGGGTATTCATTATGGTAAAGAGGCCTAAATAGTAATATAGTTCACCTAAATAACTATCTGTATATTCCTTATCCCAACAGTCTGTAGCATTTATCCCCATATCTTTTAGATAATTCTTTATGAAATTATCCATTTCATATACAGCATTATATCCGTCTCCCATATTACTATATGAAGTGGAAATCAAATGTATTGCTGCTGTTGTAATACTTCTATATGGTTCCTCATATGTAAGAGATTTCTTTAAGTACATAATTGCATTTTTATAGTCTTTTTCGGTGTAATAACTACGTCCCAAGTAAAAATATGCATTTGCAATTTCCAACTTGTCTCCTCCATTCATTTCATATCGTCCCAAATATTTTAAATACTTATTTATCGCCTCTGTGGTTTTGCCAGCGGCTTCCAAACATTCTGCCCACATAATTTGTGCAGATAAATTTAATGTGCCTAGCTTTTCTATATATTCAAATTTTTCTGCAGCAGTTATTTTGTCACCATTGTTATACGCATCAAATGCATCGTTAACCAGTTTTTGACGCTCTTTCTCTGTATTTTCTAATCCATAATCAATACCTTTTGAAGTGCCAAATACAAATTCATCACCTTCAATAGAATACTTTCCCAATCTAGAAAGACACGTTTGACCTAACAATAATGGTGCAGATTGACCAAATACTACAATTGCATCTACATTATTCATTTCTATACTACCAATTTTAAGACTTTTCAACTTGATTTTTGCATGATCAACAATTCTTCCGTCAGCAACTATAGATTGAGCAGTACCGACAATATCTGAAGGTGATAGGTATTCATTTTCCAACATCATATTTGCTACAGACTCAGAAATACAAACGGATGATGCACCTGTATCAAACACAAATTTCAACTTCAGCCCATTAACTGTACATGGAATGCGATACACTCCACCCTCCTTCTGCATTTTTATTCTTTCTTGAGGAAATGCATAGATAGCCAAAAAGAATGCAATAGCTATAAATAGTAGTCTTTTCATGATTGTAGTTTAAATTTAAATCTCAATCTTAAACATTATTTGTCATTGTAAAGATTAAGCATGATTTACATATCTGGTTAAATATTAAGTCTGATTTCCAGGTTGTAGAAACAACTGTAATTTCGATTGCAAAAATACGCATTTATTTTGAAACTTCCAAATTTTATCGGGAATTTTATGTCTTCTTTTGAAGAAAAAACAGTCCAAACAACTGATGTCGTTTAGTTTTTGAATTAAAAATCGTGGAATAATGCTCATATTTCACAAAAAATATGTAATTTTGTAGCCGAATAAAATATAATAAATATGGCAATAGCAATTAAAGCAATTCCTACTCTGTACGGAGAAGATGCCATTCGTTTTCGCGAAGAGATAGAAAAGGTTGACAGAGAATGCGATAATCGTCCGGAGCGTGACCTTACAACAGATCCACGCTATGCGATGATGAAAAAGATTCTAAGCAAGGCAAGGATTTTCTAATTCACTTCACTGATTATGAGTTTCTTGGCAGAAAAGTGCATCTTCGAGGTCTTGACACATGACATTCTTTCGGAATGTAATCCATTCACATGCGGAGATGATGCCGATATGGATGAATTCTTCCAGAAGGATGCGTTGACGTATGCCCGTCGCAGAATAGGCAAATCATACTGTTTCCGTCTGGAAGAGGATGCCAAGCAGATTGTTGCCTGCTTCACACTTTCAAACGACAGCATACGAATCTGGGACTTAGGCAGTTCGAAGAAGAATGCGATGTGGAAGGAACTCACTAATCGAGAGAAAATGCTCAGCAGATTCCCTGGAGTCCTTATTGGTCGCCTTGCCGTGTCAGAAGCGTTTGCACGACATGGCATAGGCTCGGAAATCATTGATTTCATAAAGCTATGGTTTCTTAGCGAAGAGAACAAGACTGGATGCCGCCTTGCCATTGTAGATGCTAAGAACAAGCCGAATGTGCTAAAGTTCTATGAGAAGAACGGCTTCAAATACCTTTTCAATCGTGAGATTGATGAAGATTTGTATATCAAGCCACCTAAGAACGAAGAGGAACGAAAAGACAGAATTAAGAATCCTCGCATTCTGAACACTCGCCTGATGTACTGCGACCTTTTGTCTGATTAGTAGTAATAGTGAGTTCGACACATTTCATCAATTCACCTATTGTTGAAAAACATGTGGTAGAAGAAGCTCTGAACGTCGAAAAGGCCGGCGGCCGAAGGGAAAGTCTAGGCCCGACACTTATTTATATATATATTTAGGTGTCGCACCTACGATGATCACTAAATAAAATCATCATAGGTAGCACTTCTTCGCAAGCAAATCTGTACAATCCTTTTAGATGCGCACCTTCAGAGCGCATTCATCGAGATTTGTTGCATACCCACTGACCATAGGGATGTAACTCGCGTTAAACACCCAAACCATATAAAACAAATGCAATAATAAATATCAATAAAATCTGGAGCGAAAAACACAATTCTTAAAACCATTGCACAGCAAAAACTTGAAAAATTTACAATTATGTTTCAATAATAATGAAATTTTGTTTAAATTCGGAAAATAATCTGCTTTTTATTTTGAAAAGCAGATTATTTTGTTTACTTTTGTAGATGATTTTCCTAACCCCACGTGCCTTTGGCATTACAGGCTAAGGAATCACCCTAAATCGCAACCTGAAGTTAAATACATTATATACCTTAATATAGCAACTATGAGTTATCTCAAATTTGAAAAAGCTCAGATGACCAACCTGCAGGAGTCCCTGCGTCGCGAACTATTATGTACGAATCGCTCGGGGGCTTACTCATGCAGTACCGTAGTTGACTGCAACACCCGTAAATATCACGGACTGCTTGTCGTACCCGTTCCGGAGATTGACGGAGAGAACCACGTTTTGCTCTCTTCGCTCGATTGTTCGGTGATACAGCATGGTGCCGAGTTCAACCTCGGTGTGCATAAATACGAGAGTGGAGTCTTCAGCCCTAACGGTCACAAATACATTCGCGAGTTCTCACTCGAAACAATCCCGACAACAATCTATCGTGTAGGAGGCGTAATCCTAAGGAAGGAAGTCATCTTCCAAGTATATTCTATGCGCGTCCTCATCCGCTACACCCTTCTCGACTGCCACAGCGCAACAACCTTGCGTCTGAAGCCATTCCTTGCTTTCCGCAGCGTGAAGAACTGTATGGTGGAGAACGGCAATATCAACAGAGATTACACAGAGATTGACGGTGGTATAAAGACACACCTCTACGAAAACTATCCTGACCTCTACATTCAGATTTCCAAGAAGAACAAATTCGTCTTTGATCCACATTGGAACAAGAGCCTCGTATATGAAAAGGAGCAGGAACGTGGATATCACGGTGTAGAAGACCTCTATGTGCCAGGCTATTTCGAGATACAGGCAAAGAAAGGCGACGAGATTGTCATTTCTGCTGGTATCGAGGAGATTAAGCCAGATTCCCTGAAGAAGATTTTCAAGGATGAAGTGGCTCTACGCACACCTATCGACAGTTTCTATCATGCACTTGTAAATGCTGCACACCAGTTCCATGTACGTGTCAGCGACACAGAGCGTTATCTGCTCGCTGGCTATCCTTGGTTCAAGGTTCGTGCACGAGATACATTCATCGCCCTTCCTGGTCTTACACTTGCCATTCAGGAAAATGACTACTTCGAACTTGTGATGGACACGGCAGCTAAGAGCATCCGTGATTTCATGATCGGCAAGCCACTTTCCGGACTTATCCAAGAGATAGAACAGCCTGACGTGCTCCTATGGGCTATATGGGCAATTCAGCAGTATGCCCACGAGGTTGGCAACAAGCAGGCTTACAAGAAATATGGTCAGTTGCTTATCGACATCCTAAAATTCATTGACAGCAACAAGCATCCTAACCTTGAGCTAAAGGAAAACGGACTTCTCCATATTGAAGGTCAGGAGCAGCCTATGACATGGATGAACAGCATAGCCAATGGTCGCCCTGTCGTTCCACGTACTGGTTATGTGGTAGAGATCAATGCCCTCTGGTACAATGCCCTGAAGTTCTGCGCAGAAATGGCGGAAGCACACAAGGACAGCGAGGTTGCAGCAGAGCTTGAGGCTCGTGCCGACATTGCAAAGGAGGCATTCCAGAATATCTTCATCACAGATAGCGGCTATCTCTACGACTATGTAGAAGAAGGCATCGAAGACCTTAGCGTCCGTCCGAATATGATATTCCCTGTGGCATTCGACTATTCACCTCTTGAGCCAGAGCAGAAGAAATCAGTACTTGACTTCTGTACACGAGAGCTACTCACGCCAAAGGGACTCCGCACATTGTCTCCAAAGTCAGGTGGCTATAATCCAATGTACGTAGGTCCGCAGACAAGACGCGACTATGCCTACCATTCAGGCACGGCATGGCCTTGGCTCGGCGGTTTCTATATGGAGGCATATCTGAAGGTTTACAAGCGTTCACGCCTGAGCTTCGTACAGCGCCAGATGATAGGCTACGAGGACGAGATGCAGTACCACGCATTAGGTTCTATATCAGAGCTTTTCGATGGCAACCCACCATTCAACGGCCGTGGTGCCTCAGCCTTTGCCATGAACGTTGCCGAGATTCTGCGCACCTGGAGATTAATAGACCAATTTAATTAATTTACTATTTTACTATTTACTATGTACTATTTGTTTACGACCTATTCAAAAGCCGAAAACCAAACAACTTCGGGAATCTGCTTTTAGCAGGAATGAAAATAGTACATATCATTAAAATAGTAAATAAATAGTAAATAGTACATAGTTAAATAGTAAAGGACACGATATTTTATGAAAGTATTAATGTTCGGATGGGAATTCCCTCCAAAGATATACGGTGGACTTGCTGTTGCCTCCTATGGTATCACCAAGGGTCTGAGTCTTCAGGGCGACATTGAGACTACCTTCTGTATGCCAAAGCCTACGGGCGAAGAGGAGAAGTTCCTCAAGATAGTGAATATGAGCCAGGTGCCTATCGTCTGGCGCGATGTTCAGTATGATAATATCAAGGATCGCATCGTTGGTCATACAGCAGAAGACTACTATCGTTTCCGCAATCATATCTATGCGGATTTCAGCTATATGCAGGGATTGGACGATCTCGGTTGCATGGGCTTTGCCGGTGGCTATCCGGGCAACCTGCACGATGAGATCAACAACTTCTCAATCATTGCAGGTGTATTGGCACGCTCAGAGCAGTTTGACATCATCCATGCTCACGACTGGCTCACCTACCCTGCCGGAGTTCATGCTAAGATCGTAAGCGGAAAGCCACTCTGCATCCACGTACACGCTACGGATTTCGACCGTTCACGCGGTAATGTCAATCCTACGGTATATTCCATTGAGAAGAACGGAATGGATAATGCCGACTGCATCATGTGCGTATCAGAACTGACTCGTCAGACCGTCATCAACCAGTATCATCAGGATCCACGCAAGTGTGTTGCCATGCACAATGCCGTTTACCCTCTCTCACAGGAGTATCTCGACATCGTGCCTCACAAGAATCCTAACGAGAAGGTGGTTACGTATCTCGGTCGTATCACCATGCAGAAAGGTCCAGAGTACTTCATCGAGGCTGCCAAGCTCGTGCTCCAGCGTACTGACAAGATCCGTTTCTGCTTCGCCGGTTCAGGTGACATGATGAATGCGATGATAGAACTTGCTGCTGCCTACGGCATTGCCGACAAATGTCATTTCCCAGGCTTCCAGAGAGGCAAGCAAGTGTATGAGTGCTACAAGAATTCAGATGTCTTCGTTATGCCTTCGGTTTCTGAGCCATTCGGCATTGCGCCACTTGAGGCTATGCAATGCGGTTGCCCAAGTATCATTTCCAAGCAGTCAGGCTGCGGTGAGATCCTTACCAATGTCATCAAGGTTGATTACTGGGATATCCACGCAATGGCGGATGCTATCTACTCTCTCTGCATGAATGAGAGCCTCCACGACTATATTGCCGAAGAAGGCATCAAGGAGGTTGCAGGCATCACCTGGGAGAAAGTAGGATGGCGCATTCGCCAGTGCTACGACCAGTTGCTTGACAAGGGTTGGTTCAATAACGAGGAATATCTTGCTAATTTCATAAAGTGACCCACCCAGTCCCTCCCGAAGGGAGGGTTCCTCCCCCCTCACCCCCTCAAGGGGGAGTAGATACATTTTTCTAATCAAAAATAATAATAACCAGCCATACCAATTAAGGATAAATACTATAAAACATCCTTCCCTTTGGGAAGGCTTGGTTAGGCTTAATATTTACAACAATGAAAACAATATGCCTTTACTTTGAGATACACCAGATAACACATCTCAAGCGTTACCGTTTCTTCGACATCGGTACTGATCACTATTACTATGACGACTATGCCAACGAGCGTAGTATCACCTATATAGCCGAAAACTCATACATGCCGGCTCTCACAGCCATGCAGGAAATGATCAAGGAGCATCCGGGCTACTTCAAGGTTGCCTTCTCCCTCTCAGGAGTTGGTATGGAACAGCTTGAATTGCATGCTCCACAGGTACTCACCAAGCTTCAGGAACTCAACGAGACAGGTCAGGTGGAGTTCCTTACCGAGCCTTACTCTCACGGTCTTGCAGGCCTCATCAACGAAGAGAGCTTCAAGCGCGACATTGAGAAGATGTCAAAGAAGATTGAGGAATACTTCGGCAAGCGTCCAACCGTGATGCGCAACTCTTCACTCATCTACACCAACGACATCGGTGAGCAGGTAGCATCTCTCGGCTATAAGGGTATGCTTACTGAAGGTGCAAAGCATGTACTCGGTTGGAAGTCACCACACTACGTATATAACTGCAACCTTGCTCCAAACCTCAAGCTCTTGCTTCGCGATGTAAATGCTTCTGATGATATCTCCCTCCGTTTCAACAACTCTTCATGGGAGCGTTATCCACTCTTTGCTGACACATACATCGAAGAGATTGCCAAGTGTCCAGAGTCAGAGCAGGTAGTGAATATCTTCATGGAGCTTACAGCCCTCGGCATCGCCCAGCCTCTTTCAAGCAACATCCTTGAGTTCCTCAAGGCTCTCCCTACATGCGCTAAGCAGGCTGGACTTGAGTTTGCTACTCCAAGCGAGGTATGTGACAGATTTGAGAGCGTAGGTGCACTCGACGTTCCTGATTCCCTCTCATGGGTTGACGAGGAGCGCGACACCTCTACATGGCTCGGAAACCAGATGCAGCGTGAGGCATTCAACAAGCTCTATTCTGTGGCTGATCGTCTGCATATCGCTAATGACCCTGCTCTTCTTCAGGACTGGGATTATCTCCAGGCATCAAACAACTTCCGTTTCATGACCACGAAGCCAAGCAACTGCAACATTGACCGTGGTATCTACGATGGACCTTTCGATGCTTTCACCAACTATATGAATATCCTCGGTGACTTCATCAGTCGTGTACGTGCCCTTTACGGCGGTATCGACAACGACGAGCTTGAACAGATGCTCACCACAATCACCAACCAGGGTAAGGAGATTGAGATGAAGGACAAGGAGATACAGCGCCTTCAGGCAAAGCTCTCTAAGCTCGATCCAGACAATGCTTCTCGTGAGCCGGAAAAGAAAGCTCCTGCGAAGAAGTCGGCAGCAAAGAAGACAACGAAGAAGTCAGCAAACCCTAAAGCTGAATAATGCACTTACTATACTAACAACATCAAAAGGCGCTCCCGAGAGGAAGCGCTTTTTTACTTTGTAAGCGTCCTCAAGTTCGGTTGAAGAGGTTAGAGGGGGAGAGGTTAGAGGTTAGAGATTAGAGGTTAGAGATTTGAGGTTAGAGATTTGAGTTCACATTCCTTTCATGGGCCTTTGATTGGAAAACGTGACTTAAATTCTTCACTCTTCGTTCTTCACTTTCTCCGCTCGTGGCCTTTGATTGGAAAACGTAATTTGTATTTTATAATTTTTCATTGTTCATTTTTCATTTATTTTCCGCTTGCAAAGTTACAACATTTTTCCCGAACGCCACAAAATAACATGAAAAATAATATGATAGTTTCTAAAAATCTGCACTCCACCTTCGTAACACATTGATACACAGAAATAAATTTTCGGAAGGCATATCATAAATAGACAAAACTATCATAATATCAGATAGTTTTATGACACCCCCCTATGTCTGCGAATTTTACCCCAAAATATAAATATATAATATATATTATATATTTATATTTTGAAGTTTTTTTGAAGAGAAGAACTATCATATAGTCCCCCTATAAACTATCAGATATTATGATAGTTTCTCCATTCTGAGTCTCCTGTTAGGGGGATGATAGTAACATATCTTGAAATATGATATTTTCGTGATTAGTTACAATCACGCATTTTTACTTGTTTTTACCACCAAAGAACACACAAAACGAAGCAAAATCCCCGTTTTCCCAAGCATTTTCGTGTTCATTTCAGGTTCTTGCTGATGAGGTGTTTTCAACCCACCCCACCTTTCTTTTGCTTGTTTGAGCACGAAAGTAACATAATATCAGTTATTTTAGATAGGGAGAGGGGGTGTACCAGATTCCTTTTCTGAGGTAGATATCCACCCCAAAATCAGCATTCATCCCAGCCTCTCCATCACCTCCGCTCTTCCTTCGCTACAAGTCCGTTCCAAATCCGTTGCAAGTCCGTTCCTAAGAATAGGCGCTAAATGGGACTTACAAGGGATTTGCAAGGGAGGAAGAAGGGAGTTACTCTGTTTCGTTAAGTAATTCAAGGGATGATAAGAAATCATTTTCTTTCTCTTTCATTTTGTCACAGAATTCTACATAGGAAGTTGCTGTTTTACAAATCTCTATACCAAAGATTGAAAGTGTAGAGGTAATATTTTTTATTTTCTTTGTAGGAATAATTGTTTGTTTGCTTTCTAATGGAGATATAAATCCACCTTTGCTTGCTTTTAGGGCAATGATATACGCAATAACTTGGTGAATGTCATCGCGACCAACTTTTGCAACATCATTGTTACTGCCTAATCTTTTATATTTTGCATCAAGAACAATATTTTCCTTATAAAAGTCTGGATATCTAATGCCTGTTTTATCCTCGAATAGGTAGATTCCGCCTTTGTGAAGTTTATTTTCAGGATGTTTAAATCCGTATTTCCTAAGAATCGTATTTACATATTCTTCCCACAGCCAAGCACCATCAAAGAGAATACCACAAATTTCATCTTCACTTTCTCCATATTTTATTTCTTCCATACGGAGTATTTGTAAACAAAGACTTTGCAATTGTTGGTATTCTGTATAATATGGATGACTTTTTATACGAAGATTATTACTGATGATATTACTACGCTTGTTTTTGTCGTATGACGGAGTGTGTTCTATGACTGTCTTAACATTGTCTATTGTTTCGCTATCAATATTGAGTACATTCATTCCATATTTCTTGGTTTTCATGAACTCAATTGTATGACGAATTAATTCGGTCATATTATTATCATGACTATACTCACGAGTAGAATATGCGATATTGCCAACAAAAGGCATATTACGTGTAATGTGCCGTCCAAGGTCTATTGTGCCCTTGAGATTTGAGTCATTATGTCTGAAGGTATGGTATTCTCTATAAAGTCCTTGTTTCAATGCCCTTTTTAAGAAATAAGGGAACATAAACATCACGAAATCAAAGACATCCTCTTGCTCATTATTGTGATTGAGGTCAAAGATGTTGAATGACAATACTTTTTGTAGCATATAATGCAACAAATAATCGTCACGTCCCTCGTCAAACCTCGATTGTATCTTAATCTGAAGATTGTCAACGCCAATGAATCCCATTACGTTACCTGTACTTATTCTCACTATCTCAGGATCGCTGGTATTCTGAATAGTCATGACAGATGATTCACCAATTCTATCGTCAGTTGTTTCTATGCTATATGGAAAAATCAGAAGATTTTTATTTTCTTGGCATAATTGGGCGATAGTCTTGTCGGCAATAGGGAATAATGCGGAAACATCCTTACGATTGAATGTTCCGCTATCTGTTTGTCGTATGTTATTGTCTGTCAGATTTATTCTCATTACAACTCTTGTTCGTCTGGTGTTTCAAAATATGCTTTTTTGAACTTGTCCATAATTTCATCGCTCTTGCGAAACCCACGAAGGTATTCTTTTAACAGAGGTGAAATGTTCATCTTCCATAACTTATCAAAGTCACCACCATTATCTTTAAGTTTGAGATAATATGCAGGACCAACCATATATGCAGGACCAAGACCTTCTGTTTCCGCAATCTTTTGATTAAGGCGATTCATAGTGTTTTTAGCTTCATTGGCACAAGACAAATCGTCAAGCATTGATTGTGTATCAGTAGGAGTGACTTCAGTCCAAGTGAAACGACGGCGCATAGCAAAGTCCATACTCTCTACAGAGCGGTCAATGTCATTCATTGTGGCTAGGATATAAACATTTTCGGGAACATAGAAGCCATCTGCAAACATATCATCCTCAGGTACAAGGTTTTGGTATTGTGTTTTGATCTTTATGTTTGTGTCTCCTCTATATCCAGGATCTATCGCATAGAAAAGTTCGCCGAAAATCTTTGATGCTTCACCACGATTAATCTCATCAATAATGAAAACAAAAGGCTTCTTTGTAATCTTGTTGGCAGTTGTAACATACGCAAGTTCATCCGCACCATAAATGTAGTCGCTCATAAGTGTTTTCATGTTGCGAATTTCATCTATGATGATAAATATATAGGAATCAGCTTGTTGGCTTACTGCATTATTGAAATATTTGCGAATATCATAAACGTGATTTAAAGTTACATCATTTGTCAATAGCTCAATTATGGTATTTACATTAATTGATATTTGTGAATTTTTCTCATTGGAATCATTGTGGGCGATAATTTTCCCATCTTTCATTCCGTCTATTGTAAACACTTTTCCATTTGACAACTTGTATTTTTTGACGTTTTCTAACGAATCCTCAATGAATTGCTGGAGTTTTTCCTCCCATGACTGTTCCTTGGTGAGGCTTTCAATACTCTTTTTTGAGTCAATCAGATTTTTTATGGTTTTTTTGCAGAATTCTTTGAACACTCCATCCATGCGTTCAAATCCCATTTGCCCATCGCCTTTTTCAATAGGTCTTAAACCTTCAACAAAGTCTGTATAGTCGTATGAAGGATGGAACTGTACGAAACACATTTCATCCTTGCTACATCCCATCTCTTTGGCTATTTCTTTAGCCATATAGGTTTTTCCTGTACCGGGAGCACCTGTAAGAACCAGATTGTGGCTCTCTTTCAGAAGTTCAATATATGTTTGATATTTCATAGAGGTGTTATTTGTTTGTTCTTCAATTGTTTGCGGAGTTTCTGGATTCTTTGAAACATAATGCCATAATGCGGTTTGGGCAATAAGTGGTGTGCTTTGAATGCATTTGTTTTTATTCAATTCTTCATTGACAGCATTCATTAGCTCTTTGTCCTCTTCCACAACAGGGATAACATACTTGTTAAGCAGTTCATAGAAATGAACCATTTTCTGTCCTCGCTTCTTGGGCTTTATTCCAAGAATTTTGCATAAGTTCATATATACATCATTTTTGTAGAATGTATATTTTTGAGGATATTTTAAAGTTAAGAAACAACTTATCAACCGTTCATCGCACATCGCAGATGTCTTTTGTTCAAAGTGACTTTTTATTTTGGTGTCCCACAATGTTTTGCATGTTGATACAAAGTTGTCTGTTCGTTGTTGCAAATCTACATTCTCTTCAAAAAGCCTTTTTAAAGCTAATCGATAGGCTTCAGGTTCATATTTTGCAAAATTTCTATATGCTGTAACTTGTGGGGGATAACATAAGTTCTGCAAATCGAGAGAATATATCTCTTGTGTAAAGTCTTTAGCATCGGTATTAGGATGGCCGACTTGTTTGGTCAACAGTTTCCATTTATATAGTTCTTGTTGTTCAGAATCTCCACCCAATCCATATTCGAGTTGATGGTTTCTGAAAGAAGTTATAATATCTTTTATGTTCATAGTATATTATATTCTGCAATTGCGTTATTAGGTGTATTTTATGTATTTTCTTATTCATGGATGCAAAGATACACAATCTTTTACACACCTCCAAATTTACCCGTCTGTTTTTGTGAATTTTGGATTAATTTCTATGCAGATTCTCTGTTCATCCTCTGCTAAGGCTCTGTTTCCGTAGCAGAGGAATAGCGTTTTCAGAGCGGTGGGATAACGTTTTCACAATAAAATTTCAAAGGAAAATAGTTAAATTTCATATAGATATTAGAAAAAAGCAAGTCAGAATTTTGTTAATCGCAGAAAAATTTGTAATTTTGCACTCAATAATCAAGCCGTGGTCATCCTGTTGCATTCGAGATGTGCAAAAGTCCCCGCCCGCGAGGCTTCACTTTCCGTAAGGATTGTAAAGGGATCCACGCAACTTAAAAAGGGGCAGATTTAACGCAGTTCATTTACGTGGATTGCGTTTTTTCGTTTTCTTTACGGTCTTATTAATAGACTCATCAATTAACGGTTGCCCTGGGCGTAATGCTGTAAGACCATATTGTATTTTCTTGGTATTTTGCCTTACTCCAACAGTAAGTTTTATTGTACCTATATCTTGATGTTTGTATATCATCACAAGCATATAGGCAAAGTCTTTCTGATTCTTATTGTCTTTTTTTTTTGGTACACGCCTTATAGGAGACGCATTCTTAAGAACTTCGTCAATAATCATTATTGCACGAGTTGATTTATAACTTTTCGCAGAATGCTCCTTCGCTTCAATGACGGAAACAGCCCTAACGTATATATACTCTTGTAATACATCATTGAATATCCTTCTTTCATTATTTGAAGTACTCCATTTTTCGAAAAAGTCCCTTATAATAACTTCTCTTTGCTCTATTTCTGGAATAGAATTACCCATAGGAATCCCATTAGCATCATATTCTATGGACTTGTGTTCATCATTCCGTGATGGTGCATCTTCGCTGACACGCCATATAACATCATCCTCTGGCAGTTCATAGCCATACGCAAAGGAAATGTCAATCAATTCATATTCGAATATGTATTCTTGCTCTGGCATGATTGTTTAGATTTTCCGAAAAACTTTAGAGTTCTTCAAGAAAAGCATCAAGTGTCTGTTCTTTTTCTCCACAGGCTTCTGCCTTATGCATATTTTCAAATGCGCGATGAAGGCTCTCTTTTACATAGATCTGCTGTGATGTAGGATTACTTTCATGTTTCTTACTCATAACGCTAAGTGTTTTTATTCTGAGTGCAAAAATACAAATTATTTCAGTAACGACCAAATCATTCTCCATATTTTAGGATTTTTAGATTCATTCCTATGCTGATACTCTGCTAATCCTCTGCTTCACCTCTGCTTTTTCTCTGCTAAAGCTCTGCTTCCATAGCAGAGGAATTGCGTTTTCAGAGCGGTGTGATAACGTTTCCACAATAAAATTTCAAAGGAAAATAGTTAAATTTCATATAGATATTAGAAAAAAGCGAGTCAAGATTTTGTAAATCACGAGAAAATTTGTAATTTTGCACCGTCACTTAGAGGAATTCGCAGAAAGGATGACAACCTTTATAATCCCATACAGGGATTGTTTCGAGCCTCAAAGCATAAGCCACTCTTTTGGGAGTGGCTTTTCTTTTTATTACTGTTGAGGAACAGTTATACAATACTGTACATAATCTTTATTTGTTCGTTGAAGCCCAACTGTTAATTTGATGTTCTTATACTTCATATAGAGTATCTTATCATATTGTTTCTGGTTTTTGTTGTTCTTTGGGATAACCTCGTCAACCAGTTCCGCATTTTCCAATATTTCTGTCAACTGAAATACTGCAAGTGTGGAATCGTATGTGCGTGAAGCTTTTGAGTACGTTTCATTTATAGACTGGTACTTTACAAGAATATTGTTTTTAAGCCACTTGTTTATAATAGCTTTGTCAGGATGTTCGGCAATCCACTTAGCATAGAAATCTTTTATTATTTTCTCACGAATCTTTATCTCTTGCTTGGATCTGCCCATTGGAATCCCATCAGCATCATATTCTATTTCCTTGTGTTCATTATCATGCGATGGTATATCTTCGCTGACACGCCATACAACACCATCCTCTGGCAGTTCATAGCCCTGATCAAAGGAAATGTCAATCAGTTCGTATTCGAATATATATTCTTGCTCTGGCATGATTGTTTAGATTATTTCACTTTAGGCTTCAATTCATCTGGTGAGTCCTTCGTGAACATATCCACTTTCTGAGCCTCTTTCTCATAGAGATTACGTATCACGCTCTCGTCAAGGGTAATGGTCGGCTTGAAATCATTGCTCTTCATATAGTTTATGATACTCTTGCGAAGCTGACGCGCAACGAGACGGTTCCTGAGATTAGAGGTGATATCAATAGTCGTCATAAGGAGCTTACCGCCAAGCACATTTGCCTCAATGATCATACCGCACTTGCGACTTACATGCCAGGTGTCTATCGGCTGCATAGGTGGCTGATAATCAGCAGGAAACTCAGAGAGATTCATGACCTGAGCACGATTAACGAGTTCCCACCAAAGAAGGTCGGTCCAGTCGTCGGTAGGGAAATCACAATATATTGGGTGAGTGCTATCAATATATGCGCCAGTAACATGAGGCGGACGCATCTTAAACCATGAGGTATTCCAGAACACAGGCAGATAGTTTTGTTTGATGTCATTGCCATAACGCACCTTTCCGGCTGCCGTGAGAAGCACCTTATGCCCTCTCTTCAACGTCTCTATCGCCCAAGTATCAAGGGTATCAGAAATATACACTCCATCAACAAAGCCTTTCTTCAGTTCCACTTTTGCCCTCACGCTTTCCGTTTCACTGTCAAGAGACGGTATCACCCAAAAGTCCCAATGGTTCTTCCATTTCCTTTCACCAGACGAGATGGTAACGGTAAGGGTGAGCTTACTTGGATCAACGAAAGATGTGAGAGGGTATGTAAAAGTTCCTAAGTAATGGTTCTTGCCAAGAGGTATAGGTGACAGAGGTACGTCAAATGATGAAGAATACGCCAACTTTTCACTTTCCGCCTTATCCTTTACACTCTCCACAATGCAATACTCCACCTTTGCATCACCAATTTCACTTGCAGAAGCATTATATACCTCCACAGGCACTCGGAGCGTATCAGAAGAGGAATAGACGAACTTAGGGAACTTAGCCAACGGCACGACATCATTACAGAACTCCGTCCACTCCGTTGCATCCACATAGCCTTTTTCCTTCCAATGCACATTGAGAGGGCCGACAATGGCTGTTCCCTGACCGCTATAATCATTCAAGCCAAGGAGCACGAAGCCTGTATATCCCTTAGTACGGATATTACGCTCGATCTCATATTTATATGCAAGAGTCTGCAACCTACCGCTTGACATAAGGAATTTCTCTGACTGTGAGGCCATTCCGTTATCACGCAGCAGATCCTCGAAGATGTCAAAATTCTTCGCCTTATATGCCCCTGTATATTGAGAGCGTTCCTTTAGGTCAGGAAAGGCGCACCATTGTCCTTGCTCATGGCTAATCATTGGGGAGTTATTCGGCACGCTATCCTTGTAATGGCGCGGAAACAGGATGTCCTTGCTATAATCATCGTCAGAATGAGGCGCATGACGATTCCAATCAAGGCCTCGTGCCCCACCCTTCACATGATACTGAGAGCCACTATCCCAAGCCCAGCCGCCACCTACATTAGCACCGCAATAGATACGGCGAGAGTCCGTATTTTTCCAATACTCCACCCACTCATTGCACCATTTCACCCAGTCGCCAGCAGGCTCATTTCCTGCACTCATCATAAGGAATGACGGATGATTGCCGTAAGCCTCAACCATGCGTTTCGTCTCGTCCATGAGATACTGGTCGATAGCCATACCACGACCAAGTTTCACACCATGATTAGGCCAAGAAGGTCCTTCTGGCTGAAGATAGAAACCAAGACGATCTGCCACACGGAAAGCTGCCTCTGGAGGGCAATAGGAATGGAATCGCATGGTGTTCAAACCATATTCCTTACACTTCCCTATAATCATTTCCCAGGAAGCCTCATCAGTTGGAGGATAGCCAGTCTCAGGAAAACAGCAGTTACCCACCGTTCCACGAACGTATATCGGTTTTCCGTTGAGTACGATATCCATTCCATCAACCTTCACCTCCCTCATTCCGAAGGTCGTACTGACAGAATATCCATTGGCATCCTTAACCTCAAGGGTATAAAGATTAGGATTAAACTCATCCCAAAGTCTGATATCATCACACATACGAATGACATACGAGCTATCAGATAGAGCAACGGCCTTACTCTCATTTCCGTCAATGAAGAAAGAAAGCCCCTTGGTATTGCCTCTGAGCACAATACGGATGCTCTTGGTCGCGACATCTGGATATACATCAATATGCTCAACGACATTCATCGGACGGGCAGAAAGGGAAATATCTCCGGCAATACCGTTCCAGTTGCCTTGCGTCTGGTCGGTAACGGAATGTGAATCCTGTCCGACGCATACGTTCTCTATACCATTATACACCTTGATTGCTATCGAGTTTTCCCTACCTATTTTGATATAATCAGTTACATCATAGACATGGGGAGCAGAAAGCCCCATCTGATGCCCGACCTCCTTATCATTAATGAAAACGGTCGTTTCAATATGAGGTCGCTCAAGAGTCAATAAGATACGTTGCTTTCTCCATTCCTTTTCTACAAGAACCTTCCTACGATACCACGCATTGCCTATATAGTGACGCTCAGGAGTAAGGAAAAACGGGAATTTCATCTGTCCCTCAATGCGGTATTTCTCCATGTATGGATTGAAATAGAAAGAGGAATCGTACAAAGAGCCAGTCCATTGTGTTTTCACGGAAACCAGATCGCCCTTGCCTCGCGTAACCATAGAGCCTGGCAACTGGATAGTATCGTCATAAACGGAGTTTGGCGTAACGGTATTCTCGCTACGCTGAATCTGAAACTCCCAAATTCCCGAAAGGTCTATCTTGTTTTGGGCAGAAGCAGAAAAAGCTGATGTTATAGCTATTAAGGCAAGGATTCTCTTCATGGTGCAAATATAGTGATTTTTTTACAGAAAAAAGAAAGAACTCCGATTTTTGTTGAAATAAAATGCGATAAAAGTACGTTTATTAAAGAGCAAAGAAGAAAAAACGCAAATTGCAAATAGTAAATTGTACATTGAGATACCTTATCGACGATAATATGACTCCAATGACTGAGGAGCAGTTTAACGACTGCCTCTCAAGGGTTAGTGAGCAACGACGTGAGAAGGTTCTGAAGTATAGGTTCCAGACAGGGAGAGAGCAGAGCCTTAAAGCCTATATGCTTCTTCAGAGACTACTAAAAGAAGAATACGGAATCACAGAGCCGCCTGTTTTCCGAGAACTGGAAAACGGCAAGCCTGTCATCATTGGGCATGAGGACATCCATTTCAATATGTCGCATTGCAAATATGCCGTAGCATGTGCCATCAGCAACGAGCCTGTGGGCATTGATGTTGAGGTTGTTAAAGAGAAAGTGAAAGACGAACTTGCACGTTATGTGCTTAGCGATGAAGAACTTGAAGACCTCACCCCATTGAAATTCACCCGATTATGGACGATGAAAGAAGCCGTGGTGAAACTCACGGGCAGAGGAATAACAGGCAAAGAACAGCTCCGTCCATTGCTTGATGATTCCCATAAAGGAAAAAGTCCCTGGCAAATAATCACCAAGGACTTCCCAGAAAAGAACTATGTTGTTAGCATCTGCTATAAACCTCTCTTGTAAGTGAAGAGTGAAGAGTGAAGAATTTAAGTTACATTTGATAGCGTAAGGTTAATAGCCTTACTTTAACTACAAGACAAACTTAAACTCTTCACTCTTAACTTTTCACTTTTCACTTCTAAGGCATAGGCTCCCTCGTAGTACCACGAGCAACAAGATTGGTTCTTACCACCTGTTTCTCTACGCGGTTAAGCGGAGTAATTCCTTCTACCTTATTAATAAGGATATTCGCAGCCTGATGACCGATCTCATTACCACGCTGATCCATAGTAGTGAGCATTGGATCGCAAGCCAAAGCACGCTCTCCATTAGTAAATCCGCAGATACTCACATCGTTAGGAATGTTGAGACCAAGACGCTTCACTACATGAACGACACCAACGGCGGTATCATCATTGATACAGAAGAAAGCATCAGGCTTATCCTCACGCTGCATGAGCTGAGGAATCATCTGCTCTGCAAGCTCACGCGAATCACATTCAAGAATGAAATCGTTGTTTATCTCCATCTCATGAAGACGAAGAGCATCCTTATAGCCATTCATTCTGTTCTTCACGATCTCAAGATGCAACGAACTTCCGCAAAAGGCTATTCGTTTGCAACCTGTATCTATGAGATACTTTGTTGCCGTAAAAGCTCCATGATAGTCATCGATAACCACTCTGGAGGCATTCACGCCAGTACAGATACGGTCAAAGAACACAAGAGGCAGCTCATTGTTAATAACACGGATGAAATGATCATACTGTTTCGTGTTCTTTGCCTGTGAAACGATTACACCGCAAACTCTCGACCTGATAAAACTATCGCAGATCTTGACTTCACGATCGAATTGTTCCTTACTCTGAGCTACAATAATAGAGTACCCACGATTTGATGCTTCCTCTTCAATACCGGAAACAACGGATGAAAAGAAATAATGCACAATCTCAGGCACAATGACTCCAATTATCTTCTGTGCCCTTGCCTTGGAATGACGTAATGACTCCGCAAGCACATTCGATACGAAATTATGCTCTCTGGCATATTCCTGTATCGCTTTCCTCCTTTTCTCACTAATACTTGGATTATCAGCCAAAGCTCGTGAGACAGTTGCCACTGACACTCCCAGTGCCTTGGCTATATCCTTCATTGTAATCTGTTGATGTGGCATAGTTATATCGGGTTAATAAGTGATTTTTATGAATTAATAACTTTCTTGTGCAAATTTACGATTTATTTTTCAAAAAAACGAACATTTTTACATAATAATTGTATTTAGCGGAATGAAAACGTTTGCAAAACAATATATGATGTTATAGACAAGAGATTGGTGACTATTTAGATATTATGCGTATTTTTGCAGACGGAATAAAAATAATACCACTATGAATTACTTCTATAGCACAGCATTCACGGAATGCATACATCGCCACGAAATACAGACTCTCCCAAAGAGTAAATTCGATAAGACACTCATCGTCAAGGTACAGGCTCCACAGCTTCGTACTAACCAGCGACTTGCCATTAGCGGAAGCGTTGCTGAACTCGGTAACTGGCAGGAGCGTGAAGCCCTCAAGTGCCTCTATACAGGTGATAACGAGTGGACTGCCGTTATCGACGCTACCAATCTCACAGGCAAGGCTATTGAGATGAAATATATCGTGATTGATGATGCTCCAAGCGTGCCCGTAATCTGGGAGGCCCGAATGAACCGTGTGCTGCATTTTCCGGAAATAAAGAGCGGAAAGACAGAGACCATCAGCATAGAGATGGCACACTTCCCTATCCCTGCCGACCGCATCGCAGGTACAGCCATTCCTATATTCTCGCTCCGTTCAGAAGGCAGTTTCGGAGTAGGCGACTTTGGCGACCTGAAGAAGATGGTGGACTGGGTGGCACTCACCGGGCAACGCATCCTTCAGGTGCTCCCTATCAACGATACTACCATAACGCACACATGGTCAGACTCTTATCCATATTCTTCAATCAGTATTTTCGCCCTTCATCCACAATATGCCGACCTCCGTCAGCTCCCTGCATTGAAGGACACAAAGAAGGCTGCCGAGTTTGAGGCTTTGAGAAAGGAGCTCAACGCCCTTCCGAAGATAGACTATGAGCGTGTGAACAATGCCAAGAACGAATATCTGCATCTCATTTTCGAGCAGGAAGGCAAGGCGGTTCTTGCATCCGAGGAATACAAGCAATGGTTCAAGGAAGAAGAGCAATGGCTCGTGCCATACGCTCAATACAGCGTGCTGCGTGACACCTACGGCACGGCGAACTATTCTGAATGGCCCGACCATAACGTATGGAACGAGGACGACCGTAAGGCGCTCACCTACACCCGAAGCAAGGCATACAAGGAGGCTTCTTACTATTATTACCTCCAGTTCATCCTTGCCCAGCAGATGATCTCTGCCCACAAATACGCTCAGGCTCACGAGGTAGCATTGAAAGGTGACATTCCTATCGGCGTAAACCGCTATGGATGTGATGCCTGGATGGAACCACGCTATTTCAATCTAAACGGACAGACAGGTGCGCCACCTGATGATTTCTCAGTAAACGGACAGAACTGGGGGTTCCCTACCTATAACTGGGACGAGATGCTGAAGGACGACTGCCAATGGTGGATTCGCCGATTCTCCAACATGGCGAAGTATTTCGATGCCTACCGCATTGACCATGTGCTCGGCTTCTTCCGTATCTGGGAGATTCCTATCCATAGCGTTCACGGACTTCTCGGACAGTTCCAGCCATCACTCGGCATGACTCGTCAGGAAGTGGAGCAATATGGTCTCAAATGGCAAGAGGATTTCTTCCTGAACCCATTCATAACCGACTGGGTATTGGAACGTATGTTCGGTGAGAATGCGGAATATGTAAAGAACACATTTGTCGAGCCTTGGCACGATGATCTATACCGTTTCCGCGAGGGATTCAAGACGCAGAGGGAGGTGGAAAAGGTCGAAGGAATCGATTCCCTCCGCGACGCCCTCTACTCTCTCCAGAGCAACGTGCTCTTCCTTGTTGACCACAAGAATCCTGACCTCGTGCACCCTCGTATCTCTGCACAATTAGATACTTGCTACGAGACACTCTGGGAACACGACAAGAACAGTTTCAACCGCCTTTACAACGATTATTTCTACCGCAGAAATAACCAGTTCTGGTACGAGGAGGCAATGAAGAAACTCCCACGACTCGTAGAGGCTACAAAGATGCTCGTTTGTGCCGAAGACCTCGGTATGGTGCCTGACTGTGTGCCTTGGGTTATAAATCAGCTCAATATCCTATCGCTCGAAATACAGTCAATGCCGAAGGATCCACAGGTAGCATTCGGAGTACTCGACCGCAATCCGTTCATGTCTGTCTGCACCATTTCCAGTCACGACACAGCCACTCTGCGTATGTGGTGGGATGAGGACGAAGAGCGCACTCAGAACTATTGGCAATGGGTACTGGGTCACGAAGGCGATGCCCCTCACCCACTCTCTCCAGAGATAGCATCAGAGATTGTCAACAACCATCTTGCCTGTCCGTCTATGCTCTGCATCCTCACGCTCCAGGACTGGCTTGCAACTGATGCCGATCTCCGTCTTGCCGATGCCAATGCCGAGCGCATCAATATCCCTGCCAATCCACGCCATTACTGGCGCTATCGTATGCACCTCACCCTCGAACAGCTCATACAAGCTACAGAGTTCAATGGGAAGGTTAAGGGAATGATAGAGAAAGCAAGAGGATAAAGCCCCCTCCATCCCCCCGAGGGGGGAGTTCTTTAGATAGTATCTCTAATCACAAGGACAAAATAATGATTGCCGCTCATAAGTGTCCCAATATGGATTTCTTATGAGCGGCAATACTATAAAAACTCCCCCTCGGGGGGATAGGGGGTCAGAAATAAAACCTTGGTCCTATCGTGAATCTCACAGAGCCTGTACCATGACTGTGAGTATTATAATAACTACTATTATTTGGCTTAGAGGCAGTTACATTCAAGACACGCAATCCGGCACCAATGCCAAACCATTTAGTAATGCGTCTCTCAACACTAGCCTGAACGAAATATCCTACTCCTCTACCATCGTCATACCCATAGCGTCTTGAATCAAGACAAAATGCGCCATATCCAAGACCAATGGAATAACCATACGTCCAGGCATCCTTTGAACCATAATAGACAAATGACGGCGCTATCACACCAGTCCTGACATCATTGCCCTCACCACCCTCATAGATTGCATTGACACCAAAGCCATAGCCCTTTTTGAACACATGCTCGTACATCAGGGAAAAGCCATAACCGAAGAGGCCACGATGACTATCGCCAGACCTGTCCACAAACTCCGAAATATACCATCCAAAGTTAAAGTCCAGTTTAACGTCGTTCTTCTTGCCACCGAAACCGACATATTCGTCTGTTGAATAATGAGGTGCTGCAACAACATTATTTTCGTCAGAATCCTCTGACTGTGCAAAAGTAGCAGAAGTTGCACCAAAAAGCATAACCGTAGCCAATAGACATTTGAGTTTCATAATCTCAATTACTTCATTTTTAAACGTTATTAATATAAATTACCGTATTTTTAGGACGCAAAGGTACACTTTTTCCGATGAATAGCCAAATAATATTTCATTTTTTTCAAAATTGATAAGTAATTTAGTCCTCATAATCAGCCCCATGTCCACTACTAAAAGAAAGGTGACTGATACTTACATCATTATATTTGTCACCTGGATAAACCTTGAGAATCTTAAAAGTCAGTTCCACAGGCTCTCCATTTGGCTTTGGCGAAATAGAATAAATATTGAGATTTTGCCATTCTGGAACATCCTTCAAATCAAATGTCTTATATAGTTGTCCGTCAACCATCAACTGCATTTTGGCTACACGACCATGATTTCTCCATTGCTTCTCCGTATGGCAATAGCCATTATGTATAGTAACTCCGTCTATCGCACGTTTACCCAATTTGAAGACACAAGTCACGCTTGCCCCTTCCGCTTTGCCTACGGCCGAACACCACGGTTTATACAAACCTCCAGCAGTCAAATCCGTTACATTATACTTAATCTTCTCATTGTAAGATACAGATGACGCATATACAGAATCAGGCCAAAGGCCATACCACACCCTATCACCCGTACCATCGAAATCGCCATCAACAGGAATGAAAGCGACAGACTCCCCACTAAGTTCCATACCACCATCCAAGCCCCAGAACTCATTCCCGAAATAAGCCCTCACCAATGCACGAGCAAGAACTGGCAATTTCTTCCGATCTATTTCATCATCAACAATAAGTTTCCACATTTTCACTTCCTCTTCCGTAGGGAACCTACGCGAACAGAGGTCTGGAAGCAAAGTTTTCAGCAGTTCATTCTCTTCCTTCACCATAGCCAGAGAATCCTTTGGCATCACAGAATCAACGGCAACAACACCAGAATCTGCATTCAACTGTATAGCACTATCTGTTTTCTGACCACCACAAGCAGTCAAAACAACAGGAAACAAAAAGGGAAGAAATCGTTTCATAGGATCTGATTTTTTATTGATACGGATGTAAAAATAACAGACGCTGCACTAAACATACCGTAAACTTCGGGGACAAAGGTACACTTTTTCCAATGAATAGCCAAATAATATTTCATCTTTTTCAGAATTGATAAGTAATTAAGGTGAAATTGGTGAACCCAAGACAAACGCAAAGACACGGAAACGGAGAGTTTTTTCATTTATTTCGTGTTAAGATTTTTTTTTAGAATTAAATTTTCACTTGTAATCTCGACATTGCAATTTAGAGATATTTACATCGAGGCTCTTCTCTTCCTCTTCTCTTCCTCTTCTTCACCTTCGCTCGTCCTTCGCTTCAAAACCGTTCCAAGTCCGTTTCATAGAATGGGCGAAAAACGGGAGTTGCATCGACTTTGGTAGGGATTTGCAAGGGAGATGCAAAGATGGCAAAAACGCAGAGATTATTTTGTAGAACACGGAATACTCGAAAGAAACGGAGGTTTCGTTAATTCTGTGTCTTCCGTGTTCAGAAAAATATTAATGTCATAATTAACGTCTAAATTTACGTTCTAATTAATGTTTCGCCGTAAGGCATTTTTTATAACACATTAATCAGGACGTTAATTAGGACATTAATTGAAACATTAATTTTGTGTATCCCATGTTCAGGAAAAGATTGAGAAGTTGCGCTATAATCAAGCAAAAAAAACAGGGATTTTGGGGCGTTTCGGGGTAAAATGGGCAGAATTTAGTTAATAGAAGTTAATTCCTTGTTGAAAATTTGGTAGGTTCCAAAGAAAGAAATATCTTTGCACTGTCATACTTCACTATGACACTATGCTAATATATCAACAAACAATATTAAAACCTTCAAAAGATAGAAAGATATGATACAAATTAAAGACCTTACATTCCGCTACAAAAGCTCATGGGTGAATGTACTTGAAAACGTGAACCTTCAGTTGAACCCAGGTTCCATAGTAGGACTGCTCGGCAAGAACGGTACTGGCAAGACTACGCTCCTTAACCTCATCACCGGACAGCTCTTTGCCCAGGAAGGCGTGATTACCATCGATGACGAAAACGCAAGGACCAAGAGTAAGTCAATTCTTGAGAAGTTGTATTTCATTCCAGAGGAATTGATCGTGCCTAACTTCACTCTTGAGAAATTCATCAAGCTGTATAGTCCTTTCTATAAGGATTACAGTCAGGAGGTTATGGACGAGTGTATGCGCGAGTTCGGACTGATGCAGAGGGGCAAGAGCCTAAACAAGCTCTCTATGGGTACTAAGAAGAAGATTATGATATGCTTTGCATTAGCTACTAACGTGCCTTATCTGCTTATGGATGAGCCTACTAACGGACTTGACATCCCTTCAAAGCGTATTTTCCGAAAGCTCATAAACAGTCACATGACCGAGGATCGCATAATTGTCATCTCTACTCATCAGGTGCACGATGTTGAGAAGATGGTTGACCACATAGTTATCGTGGGTGGAAACAACCTGCAAATAAACGATTCTGTTGAAGGTCTTGCAGAGAAATACACATTTGGCACATCGCCAAAGGGTGAGGTGATATACTCAGAGAAGAGCCTTGAGGGTAATCTCTGCGTGGCTCGTCGTACAGAGGAAGAGGAAGAGACACCTGTCAGTCTTGAACTTCTCTTCGAGGCAGTATGTGCAAATCCGAACCAATTTAAATAATACCAACTATGAAAAAGTACAGGCTATTTTTCAGTATTGCAAGTGAATACATAAAACTGACTTTTATATTCAGTTGCCTATTTGTTTGCGGGTTATACACAATGCATGTGTATCTTTTCGACTCTAACTTCCCTATCACAAATGTGTATAGCAGTATGGCTATGACAACTTGTGGAGTTGCGATGGGATTCAGCGTAATCTTACCAAAGATTCTATGCAATCCGGAAATAAAACCTGCAAAGAAATCCTACATGATGGCGCTATTGCCCATGTCATTGTTGCACAAATACATGGTCATACTGATGTTAGCCTTACTTACGAGCGTTTCCATAGCTCTGATAAGCTTACTTCTGGAAATGATCATCAATTTGCTGATCACGAGCAGTTCGCTAGGCATAGAAATCGAGGTAGGAGGCATATTGACATTCTTTGTGCAAAACAGAATATTTTCTCTAATATTGGCAGAGATGAGCATAGGACTGTTTCTTGGTTTCCTAATAAGGAATATGACAATAGCGTTACTCATGATTATCATACCTCTCTCATTTCTGAATAGCTTCTATTTTTCATACGGTAAGCCAATGATTGTCTCAATGCCAGAAAGTATCATCTGCGTATCCGTAGCTATACTTTTCCTGACATTAGGCTATCAGATTTTCAAGCGTTGGCAACCTGCAAACAACGGGTTCCTGACGATATAAGAAATGAACATTTAAGTAAAAAAGGCTATGAAAATTTTGAAAATATTTCTTCAAACATACGAGACAGCTCTTTTCTGGGCAATACTCCCGATGCCTGCATTTGTAGTTCCCTTTGATATAATGATAAGAGAGCAAATTAATACGCCAGCATTTATATTTTGCCTTATAACCCCTTTGTTCGGACTCATACACTTTTGCGACATTCTGTTCAAGAAAGAAACATTATATCAGCTCCCTATCTCACAAAGAATGAAATTCTTCGTGCCACAAGCTATGGTACTTATCGGCCTCATTATTACATGCTTAATGACCATCCCAATCGAAGGCGTGACACAGATATTAGCACCAGAATATAAAGTGCATGCAGGTGATTTCATAAAGACCATTTTTGCTTACAATGGAAATTTCATAATAATTCCCGTTGCTTACAGTCTTATTCTGTTCATTTCTTCACTTATACGAAAAGGAACGGAAGTAATAGGAGCATTATTTGGCTTTGGAATAGCGATATGCGCAATATTGACATCGTTTGAGCCGAGGCATTTTCCTGCTATTGTCATAGTAGGTTGCTTGGTAGGAACGTTACTATTGATCTTTGCGAGTTATCAGCTATACAAGCGTTGGCAACCTGCAAATGATGGATTCCTAAGAATATAGAATGCCAAACTATAGACATAAAAAAAAGAATTATGAATACAATAAAGAATATCATACATACCTATCGCTGGTATTTCCTTTTTGCAACTCTGGTATCGCAGTTTATGGGCATGGTAAACCTGATGAATATTGCAGCTACATATCCAGAATTTAACCGTAGCGACTTGTGCGCATACTGGGATTCGTGTATACTATTCTGCCTCATCTCGTTTATCGTATCTCTCACAATCACGGAACTACGAACCCCGACAATCTATATGTTGCCAGCATCATTACTACGCAAATATGCAACGGCATTTGGAATAATACTATACGTCCTTGTATCTTGCCTTCTGTTTTCAATGGCAATTGAATGTGCCGGTTCATTTTTGGTAGCCGGCTCTGAACAAGAAGCAAGTTTTGCCATTGGTGGGTACATCAGATATCTTTCGGAGCAAACAGGCGGTTACTCAATTCTAGCCGCTCTCATAGCTCTAGAAATCTTTGTTACCACCTTGATTAACAAACGTAGCATAGAAATGCTGACTATAAATAGTTTCATAGGCGGATTATCCTGGGGTATAATTGTAGCATTGCACCAGTTGAATATTTTCAATCCCCCTTGCAATCTGTTCTGGGCTATTGCCATTATTCTCATCATAGCGAGCTATCAGATTTTCAAACGCTGGCAGCCGGCTAATAGCGGATTCTTAACAATATGATTACAGCCAACGAAAAAACGATCTTCGGCAAGGTTGCATATCAGCTTTGCGAAGAAATTCTAAAGGGTAACTACCAGGGCGAAGACCGCATTCCGAGTGTAAGGGATCTGGCTGTTACCTACGAGATTAACTATAATACAGTATTAAGAGCTATGGAAGTTTTGCAACGCGAAGAAATAGTATATCAGAAGCGTGGCATAGGCTATTTCGTCTGTGCCGACGCTAAGAAAAAACTGCTCAAAGGTCAGAAGGAGGACTTCAAACGCCAACAACTGCCAGAGCTTTTCCGACAGGCACGTATGCTCGGTATAAGTATCGAGGAAATCGTGGAAGTGTGGAACAGTTCTTCTAATTGAAAATTGAAAATTGAAAATTGATAATTGATAATTGGAAATAGAAAATTAACAATTAATAATTAACAATTAACATGCCTGAACCTATCAGGCTTAATAATAGAATAATGATAAAGAAATTAATTACAATCGTAGCACTTGCTACAACAACTTTCGTGTCTGCCAATGCGCAGATTCTGTATCGTATCACTTCTGACTCTCAGCAGAAGCCATCGTACATCATCGGTACCTTCCACTTGGAGGATGGTAGTTATCTGGATAAGATTCCGGGAGCTAATGCCGCTATCGACGAGGTAGATCAGGTGTATGGTGAGGTGGATATAAAGTCAATGACAAATCCTGACACCCTTGCTGCCACACAGGCTATGACAATGATTACAGACGGCAAGACCATCAAGGATGTACTAACCGCAGAGCAGTTTGATAAACTTGACAAATACGTGGAGTCTTTAGCCGGAACAGGCCTCAGCAATCCTGTACTCTTTCAGCAAATGGGAAAACTGAATCCTGCTACTCTGGATAATACTCTCACAATTCTGGGCTTCATTAAGAAAATGCAGGGTAAGTTTAATCCGAACAATATCCTTGACATCAGCATTCAGCAAACCGCTATCCAGAAGGGCAAGAAGACTAATGGACTTGAAACAATGGATTTCCAGACAAGACTCATGTTCGGAAGGCCTATGAATGAAATGGTTGAGCAACTGATGTGCACCATCGACAACAAAGATTTCTTCGAGAAGCAGACCTCACTCTTATTGGATGCCTATCATGAACATGATGTTGAAAAGCTCATGGAAATCACCAATCAGAAATTAGGCAACAGATGTGACATTACTGAGGAGTATATGAATGAGCTTATCTACAATCGCAACTGCGACTGGGTAAAGAAGATTCCTGCAATAATAAAGGACACCCCTACCCTCTTCGCCGTAGGTGCCGGTCATCTCGGTGGCGAGAAGGGTGTTATAAATCTACTTAGAAAAGCAGGATTCAAGGTGGAAGGAGTTAAATAAATAAAAAGACCCACCCCCTTGCCCCTCCCATAAAGGGATGGGAGTAGTTACATTATATCGCTAATGGGTGAGTTTTCATTATAAAAAAAACGTTCATTACCTCTGTGAGGAGAAATACATACTACTCCCCTCCCTTTATGGGAGGGGCAAGGGGGTGGGTCTTTTTTATTTTTTCTTCACCGGCTCACAAGAAACGCCGATACCGAGTTTCTTGAAGATCTTGCGGTCAACCTCTGATAGCATTACGGTAGAGTGAACCTGACAACCACGGAGGTTAGGGAGCTGCTCAAGAGCTTTCTTGCAGTTCTCGTCAGTATCGCTGAGAACGCTGAGGGCAACGAGCACCTCGTCAGTATGAAGTCGTGGATTCTTGCCTCCGAGATATTCAATCTTGGTTTTCTGGATAGGCTCAATCATGCTCTGCGGAATGAGTTTCACATCATGGTCGATGCCTGCAAGATATTTTGTGGCATTAAGGATGAGGGCTGCGGAACAGCCGAGAAGCTCAGATGAATTAGAGCAGATGATTGTGCCGTCGCTGAGTTCGATAGCCGAAGAAGCACAGCCACGCTCTTTCTGACGCTCCTTTGCAGCCACGGTACAACGACGAGTATCGGTCGTTATCTTTGCCTGATTGAAGAGAAGGAGAATCTTATTGATCTCTGCCTGATTGCTTGCGCCTTCCACCTGCTTGTTGGTTGCCTCGTAATAACGACGCACAATCTCTTCCTTCGAAGCCTGACAGCAAACCTCATCATCACAGATGCTGTAGCCCACCATATTCACGCCCATATCCGTAGGACTCTTATATGGATTCTCGCCATAGATTCCCTCGAAGAGAGCATTGAGAACAGGATAGATCTCGATGTCGCGGTTATAGTTGATAGCCACCTTACCGTAAGCATCGAAATGGAATGGGTCAATCATATTCACATCGTTGAGGTCGGCAGTAGCAGCCTCATAGGCGATGTTCACAGGGTGCTTGAGAGGGAGATTCCATACAGGGAATGTCTCAAACTTAGCATATCCGGCACGCACGCCACGCTTGTTCTCATTATATAATTGAGAGAGACAAACAGCCATCTTACCAGAACCAGGACCTGGAGCAGTCACGATGACAAGTTCGCGTGAGGTCTCCACATAGTCGTTCTTTCCAAAGCCCTCGTCAGAAGCGATGAGAGCCACATTGTGTGGATAGCCGTCGATGAGATAGTGGAAATACGACTTGATGCCCATATTGGCAAGTCGCTCGCTGTAAGCCTTGGCTGATGGCTGACCGTTATAGTGAGTGATTACGACAGATCCGACGAAGAAACCACGCTCCATGAACTCGCCACGAAGACGAAGCACATCCTCATCGTATGTGATACCGAGGTCAGCACGCACCTTATTGCGCTCAATATCCTCAGCGCTGATGACAATGACAATTTCGATGCTGTCAGCCAACTGCGAGAACATACGCAACTTGGAATCTGGCTGGAAACCAGGCAACACACGACTTGCGTGGTGGTCGTCAAATAGCTTACCGCCAAGTTCGAGGTAGAGCTTGCCATCAAACTGAGCTATGCGCTCACGAATGTGCTGCGACTGAATGGTACAGTACTTGTCGTTATCAAATCCTATTCTCATCTTTTTCTTTAATTGTTAATGATTTTACAAAATATTCTGCAAAAATAATATTTTTCCTCGAAATATCGCTCTTTTTGTAGCAGAAATTTCATTAAAATCCATGCAACAATGTTGAAATGTCAACTTTTTTGCTCATTTTCCTTACTTTATGTTCTGTTTTTATAGATTATTTATGCTATGTTTTTGCGTTATTATCATTTCTTTTTAGTATCTCTGCAAGTAATAATAAAAACAACAAACTGCAAACATCAATGGGCGCAGCCTACAAAAACAGACGTAATACATTCGTTCTCCCTTCGCTATGCCTCCGTTGTTCCTCCTAACCAAACTCGATGAACCTCCGCTCTAAAGCGGGAAAAAGCGGACCTTCATCGAGTTTGGTTAGGAGGAACAACGGACTTACATAGAAGGTATTTGGGGAAAGCATACGGGCAGATCATTCCTGTAGAAAAAGCTTTTCCTTTTATTTTTTGGAATATTTTTGTCTCTACAAGACGGTATTCTCATTTTTTTTTCGTATCTTTGCAAGCAATAATTAAAACAATAAATAGCAACATTAATGGCAACAGTTGACGACAAGAAAATCATTTTCTCCATGGTGGGTGTGTCGAAGGTCATCCCACAGAATCAGAAGCAGGTACTGAAGAACATCTACCTGAGTTTCTTCTATGGCGCAAAGATCGGTATCATCGGTCTTAACGGTGCTGGTAAATCCACCCTCATGAAGATCATTGCCGGAATCGACGATAAGTTCCAGGGTGAGGTGGTTTGGAGCCCAGGCTATTCCGTTGGCTATCTTGAGCAGGATCCAAAGCTCGACCCAAACAAGACCGTCAAGGAGAACGTAATGGAGGGTGTTCAGCACATCTACGACGCAATAAATGAGTATAACGAGATAAACGAGAAGTTCGGCTTGCCTGAGTACTACGAGGATCAGGACAAGATGGATAAGCTTTTCCAGCGTCAGAGTGAGGTGCAGGACATTATCGACGCTACCGATGCTTGGAACATCGACTCTAAGCTTGATCGCGCTATGGACGCTTTACATTGTCCTCCAGGCGATTGGAAGGTAGAGACTCTCTCTGGTGGTGAACGTCGCCGTGTGGCTCTCTGTCGTCTGCTTCTCCAGAAGCCTGACGTGCTTCTTCTCGACGAGCCTACCAACCATCTTGACGCAGAGTCAATCGACTGGTTGGAGCAGCACTTGCAGCAGTATGAGGGAACCGTAATTGCCGTTACCCACGACCGTTACTTCCTCGACGATGTTTCAGAATGGATTCTTGAGCTTGATCGTGGCGAGGGTATTCCTTGGAAGGGCAACTACTCTTCTTGGCTTGAGCAGAAGACCAAGCGAATGGAAATGGAAGAGAAGGTGGCAAGCAAGCGCCGCAAGACTCTTGAGCGTGAGCTTGAATGGGTTCGTATGGCTCCAAAGGCTCGTCAGGCAAAGGGTAAGGCTCGTCTTAACTCATACGACGCAATGCTTAATCAGGAGCAGAAAGAGCGTGAGCAGAAACTCGAAATCTTCATTCCAAACGGTCCTCGTCTCGGAAACAAGGTTCTTGAGGCTAAGGATGTTTGCAAGAAGTTCGGCGATAAGGTGCTCTTCGAGAACCTTAACTTCATGCTCCCACCTAACGGCATCGTGGGCATCATCGGTCCTAACGGCGCAGGTAAGACAACCCTCTTCCGCATCATCATGGGACTCGAAACAGCCGATTCTGGCACATTCGAGCGTGGTGAGACCGTAAAGATGGCATACGTTGACCAGCAACATAAGGACATCGTTGCCGACAAGAGCGTTTATGATGTAGTTAGCGGTGGCAACGAGACTATCCGCATGGGTGGTAAGGACATCAACGTGCGCGCTTATCTCTCACGCTTCAATTTCTCTGGTGCTGATCAGGAGAAGAAATGTGGCGTGCTCTCTGGTGGTGAGCGTAACCGTCTGCATCTCGCAATGGCTTTGAAGGAAGAGGGCAACGTACTTCTCCTTGACGAGCCTACCAACGATATTGACGTAAACACTCTGCGTGCCCTTGAGGAAGGTCTTGAGGCATTCGCAGGTTGTGCCGTAGTAATCTCCCACGACCGTTGGTTCCTTGACCGTATCTGTACCCACATCCTTGCTTTCGAGGGCGATGGAAAGGTATTCTTCTTCGAAGGTTCTTACACCGACTACGAAATCAACAAGGCTGCGCGTCTCGGTACAGACGAAATCAAGCGCCCAAGATACCGCAAGCTGATGGAAGACTAACCGCATGTACTATTTAGCTATTTACGATTTACTATTTATTTACTATTTTGAGATATTTACTATTTAAGCCCTGTTGTGGGCAAGTGAAAATAGTACATCATTCAAATAGTAAATAAATAGTAAATAGCTAAATAGTAAATAGTAAATCACAATGTTGTCTCTCGAAGAAACCCGTCAACTTGTTCTCTCCTCACAGGATATTACGGAATTCCAGCGCAAGGTTTATCTGGAACTTCTGAATATTCCGCGAGGAGAGACCATTTCATACGGGGAACTGGGCAGACGCATCGGATGCCGAAGCGCACAGGCAATAGGTCAGGCATTGAAACGTAATCCATTCGCTCCCGACGTACCTTGCCATCGTGTCATTGCCGCTGACGGTTCGCTTTGCGGATTCGCCGGCAAGCGTGAAGGCGAAATGATTGAGAAGAAAAGACGACTCTTGGAGTCTGAAAGAACATGCTTATGAAAATTGTTATTCTTGACGGCTATACAGCCAATCCAGGCGACCTCTCTTGGAAGCCGCTGGAAGAAATCGGTGAGGTGATAGTCTATGACCGTACCCCACCCTCGGAAACCGTCTCTCGTGCGGCTGATGCAGAGGTAATCGTTACCAATAAGGTAATCATATCCAAGGAGGTTATGGAGCAGTTGCCTAAGCTCAGATACATCGGAGTGGCTGCTACAGGATACAACGTGGTTGACCTGAAGTATGCAAGCGAACGTGGCATCATCGTCACCAACATACCCGCTTACAGTACTGCATCCGTAGCTCAGATGGCGGTAGCTCACCTTCTCAACGTGACCAACCGAGTAGCTCTCCATGCCAAAAGCGTTAGCAACGGCGAATGGCAGTCGAGCAAGGATTTCTGCTATTGGCTTACCCCTCAGCGCGAACTTGCAGGAGAGACTTTCGGCATCATAGGTCTCGGCAACACAGGTCTCGCTACGGCACGAATCGTCCTCGCCCTCGGCATGAAAGTCCTCGCCCTTACATCAAAGGCGCAGGAAGTTCTTCCTGAAGGCATCACCAAGGCGAAGGACATTGACGACCTTCTGGCGAATAGCGACGTTCTCTCGCTGCATTGCCCACTCACTCCCGAAACGGAGCATATTATTAATAAGGTGAACATCGCCAAGATGAAGCGCAACGCTATCATCATCAACACGGGGCGCGGACCTTTGGTTGACGAGGATGCGGTAGCTGAAGCACTCACGGAAGGACGCATCGAGGCATTCTGTGCCGACGTCCTGACGCAAGAGCCACCACGCAACGGATCTCCGCTCACCACAGCTCCACGATGCTTCATCACACCCCATATTGCATGGGCAAGCGGTGCAGCTCGACAGCGACTCGTTTCTACTCTGATTGACAATATCAAGGCATTCGCAGACGGAGCCCCGAAAAACGTAGTAAACTGATTTATATCAAGCGCCAGAACTGATTTTAATCAAGAAATTACACGGTTTTTCGGAAAATTTCAACTGTTTTTAACAGAAAGTTGTCTAATTTTTCGTTTTTTTTGGAAAATATTTTGTAGTATCAGGAAATATTTGTAATTTTGCAAAGGAAATAAGAAAATGATTATGAATAGCGAACTTCCAGTTCTATTGTTGACTGGATATTTAGGTAGTGGTAAAACAACTCTTCTTAATAGAATACTCTCTAATGAGCGTGGTATCAAATTTGCGGTAATCGTAAATGACATCGGTGAAGTGAACATTGATGCCGATCTAATTCAGAAGGGGGGCGTAGTAGGACAACAGGATGACTCTCTCGTGGCACTCCAGAATGGTTGCATTTGCTGCACTCTGAAGATGGACCTCGTACAGCAGATTTCAGACATCACCGCTATGCAGAAATTCGACTACCTCGTAATCGAGGCAAGTGGTATCTGTGAGCCTCAGCCAATCGCACAGACTATCTGCTCCATCCCTCAGATGGAGGAGAAATACTGGAAGAACGGCTTAGCACGCCTCGATTGCATCGTAAGTGTAGTTGACGCACTTAGGATGCGCGATGAGTTTGGCGGCGGTCTTGACCTACTCCGTCAGAACATCGACGAAGATGATATTGAAAACCTTGTAATCCAGCAGATTGAGTTCTGTAACATCGTGTTGCTCAACAAGGCAGCAGAGGTAACACGCGAAGAACTCGGACGACTGCGCGAGATTATCAAGGCACTACAACCTAAGGCTGAGATAATTGAGTGTAACTATGGCGACGTGGAACTCTCAAAGATTCTCAACACCAATATGTTTGACTTCAACAAGACCGTAACTGCCGCAACATGGGTAACAGAGGTAGAGAAACATCTTGATGAAATGAAGGAGGAAGAAATTGATGAATTTGATGAAACAAAAGAAATAGAAGACGACGATGATCACGATCACCACGATCACGATCATAAACATTGTGGACATCATCACCATCATGAGCATCATCACGAGCATGAGCATGAGCACGAACATGAGCACGATGAGCACTGCGAACACCATCACGGTGGAGAGTGCACCTGCGGTCATCACCACCATCACAACGAAGAAACAGGTGAGGCTGAGGAATACGGCATCGGAACTTACGTCTATGTAGCTCGACGTCCAATGGACATCACGCGCTTCGACGAATTCGTGGCTCGACGTTGGCCTAAGTGCATCATCCGAGCAAAGGGTATGTGCTATTTCGCTGACGAACAGCATAAATGCTACGTTTTTGAGCAGGCCGGAAAGCAGGTTAGTCTGCGAGATGCCGGTCAATGGTATGCCACAATGCCGGCTGACGAGTTTCAGCAGTTCGTAGAACAGAATCCTGACGTACTTCGCGACTGGGACGACGTTTACGGAGACCGTATGCAGAAGCTCGTATTCATCGGACAACATCTTGACAAGAAACTTATTAAGGCTGAGTTGGATGCATGTCTGGTGTAACGCCGCCCTCCAAGGGTTGTAGTCAGGATACGCAACAACATTATTAACAGTTAAATAAGTAACGTCACAATGCTCAAACTAAAGGAAATCAAACTCGTTCTATCGCGCAAGGAATTAGCGCAGATACCTGAGGGCAAGAAGCTTATCAACACTATCAATGCCTTCAGCTACAACAACGCACAGAAGGATAGCTTCTTCGCAGAAGCCCTCCGTGAGGGTGACTATCTCATTCCTGACGGAGCTGGCATAGTAAAGGCTTGCCAAATGAAGAATGCGAAGTATCAGCCTATTGAGCGCATCGCTGGCTGGGATCTCTTCACATTCGAAATGAAGCGCCTAAACGAGAAAAGTGCAAAGACCGTGGAGAACGGTGGAGCAAGACTCAAAGTCATGTTCATGGGTTCTTCCGAGAAGGTACTTACTCTCATCCGTCTGCGTGCGGCTATCGAGTACCCTCACCTTGACGTTGTGACATACTCTCCACCATACAAGCCTGAGTTCTCCGACGAGGATAACGAGGCAATCATCAACGCCATCAACGAGACAAACCCAGACCTCCTCTGGATTGGCATGACGGCTCCAAAGCAGGAGAAATGGACTTACAAGCACTGGAAGAAGCTCAACATCCACTGCCACGTTGGCACTATCGGTGCAGTATTCGATTTCTTCGCAGGAACAGCACGCCGCGCACCTCTCTGGTGGCAGGAGCATTCTCTCGAATGGCTCTATCGCCTCATCATCGAGCCACGCAGAATGTGGCGCAGATACATCATCGGAAACATCGAGTTCCCTCTACTTCTCGCACAGGAGTAAAAAGCATTAAGACTCTATAATAACGCAGAGACATGAAGTAATCCTTACCTCATGTCTCTGCTTGTTTAATTTCAACTTTCGCAAAGCTCAAGTTGCAGGTTTTAAGGTTTGAAGGTTTTCAGGTTCTAAGGTCGGAATACCTATTAGCAATGCTGACCTCTAACCTTATAACCTTATAACCCTAAAGTTTACTTATGAACATTACAGAACTTATTAATATCATCCGCGAAGCATCCAAGCTGATGCTCAACGACTTCGAAATCTCCCAGAAGGACGGTTTCTCTAACATCGTGACCTCTTCCGACATCGCCGTACAGGAATTTCTCTGCGAACGACTTGCCCAGCTCCTTCCCTCCTCCGGATTCATCTGCGAGGAAGAGGACATCAACGATGCTACGCACGAATACACTTGGATCATCGACCCTATCGACGGAACGGCAAACTATTCCCGTGGCATCGGACAATGCGCCATCTGCGTAGGACTCCGACACAACGACCACATGGAGATGAGCGTTGTCTATCTGCCTCGCACCAACGAGCTTTTCCATGCCGAGCGCGACAAGGGAGCATTCCTCAACGGCAAGCCGATACACGTTTCCGACCGCCCATTCCAGAACGGCATCATGTGCACCGCCCTCGCAGTCTATCACAAGGAGTTCACCAAGGTATGCTCCGACATCATCTGCGACACCTTCTTGCAATGCAACGACATCCGTCGCTTTGGTGCCGCCGCCCCAGAGCTTTGCTACCTTGCAATGGGACGTTGCGAACTCTATTTCGAGTACCTCCTATCTCCTTGGGACTATGCCGCCGCATCCCTCATCCTGACAGAGGCAGGAGGCAGCCTCAGCGACCTTCACGGGCAACCACTCACCTGTATCACACCTTCAGGTGTACTCGCAGCCAACACGAAGGAGAACCTCGACCGCCTCACCAGCATCGTAAGCAAGCATATAGGGTAAAGAATCTAACCACATCACATTTCTGTAGCGTTATTCCGCGCTGTGGTACACTCCCCTATTTCGGTAACAGTTACTATGTTACCAATCCCGCCTTTACGATATACTCCACGCCCAATTCGTGCAATCTTTCCATTCCTACAGTAACGCGAGAGCAGCATCTTCACCTCCGGACTCTGTCCATCCTTCACACGCTGTTCCTTAAACTGCCGAACAGTAAAGACCGTAGGCATTTTATCCAGCAACGGCTCCGCTGTCTTGCGTGCATCCAAACGAGCCGCAAGCATCTCATTGGCCGAAGTAATGTCCTTCTGCACACGGTGTCCGAAGATACGGCACATGGCATAATGAGCCGTCTCGCCCACCCATCTGCAAAAATCCACTATTTCCTTCGTCTCATGTCCGTACAAGGCAACCAGCGGAATGGCAGCACGCAACATAAACTCACCGCAGCGATGGCTCAAATCAGCCTCTGCATCTGTCAACTGACCATCATTGTAGCGTTCCTCCAACTTGTCAAACCACTGTCCGATGGCGCGGTTCATCATTGGAGTCTCCAATAGTTGCGTCTCGTCGCCCAATGCAAGGTCCTTCTGATAGAGTTCGATAAGCAAGGAATCACGTTCCTGCTTCTGTTCGTCAGAAAGGAAATCCTGACACGGTGGACGGAATGTGCGCTTCGTCATAGGCACGAGCACAGGAATGCAGCGTTGCATCAGACCACCCTCGCAATTCGTGTCAGAGAACATACGCTCCAGCATCGCCTTCACCGTACCAGCCATCAAAAGCGAGATACTCATCTGCGTGTAGGTATTACAAGTCGAATCGCTCATATAGAACTGACGGTGCATATCCATATCCCAGCCCTTGCGCAACAGTACGCTGATATCAGAATAAGCTGCACGTGAAGCGCTTGAGAGTCCATCCACCTCTGAGAACATTCCCAGCAGCATGCCGTTCTTACCAAGATTCGTCTGTAACTCCAGAATACTGGATTTCGAGGTAGTCTCAAATAATCTCAGCTTCGGATGATACTTCGGCGGACGCTCCTTGGCATTAGCCATTTTGTCACGAAGTTCGGCATTTTCCTTCACCTTCTGCCACTCACGATTGTCATTGTCCTGTAGCGTGTATTGTACCATTTCCTGATAGAGCGACGTACAAGTACCCTTTCCCTGTCCGCTGCCGCCAATCACGCTCACATACTGCTGCGGCCCAATAACCTTACCATTAATATATTTGGCACGGAAATGACTGGCATGAGCCGACAGTACAGGCAAAGCCGACAACAAAAGCATGTTGCGAAAACGAGGATCGTAATTGCTCACCAGCAGTTCCATCAGCCCCGGAATCTTCTTGGGCACCACTGGTGGCGTCCATGCTTCCGTCAATTCCTTCATTGCAGCCTCATCTTCCTCATCTTCTTTATGGGAGACAGACGTAGGCATCTGTGCCTTTGCATTGATTTCTCTCAGCGTAGTGCTCATGAATCCCTTGTCTGCCACATAATTATCGTAGAAGTAAGCAATCAGTTTCTTGCAGTCCTCCGTCTGGCTATAGTTAGGCAATTTCTCTCTCACCACAGCCAGCAACTGATCTTTCGACATCAGTTTGGGCAATCCCACACTCAGCACCGCCATCAGGTTCGAGTGCCAGTTATGTTCTCCCCACACATCCATCTCACCCACCTTCAATCCTGCATTTTCGACACACAGATCGAAAGCTCTGAGGTTAGATTCTTTAGCAATGCCACCCTGTCCCCCAAGAGGGAGTTCTTCAGATACGCTTTTTTGCTCATAGGAGGCTGTCGATTCTTCCCTTACGGTTTCATGTCTATCAACATGCTCCCCCTTGGGGGGCTGGGGAGTTTCCTTTCTTTCAAATATCTCCTCATCTAAAAAGAGTATATTCTCCGTCGTAGGCGTGAAGAACACTCTGGTGATATCCTTCGCTCCCTTGTCATACTCCACGCCCAGCAACTCCGATGCCCATCTGAGGTTCTCCTCCTGCGACAGTTCCGGATGCCTGCGGAATACAATATGGAAACCCTTTGTGGCACTTCTCTCCAGCATCAGCAATCCGAGCTCATCCTTCTTCTCAAGAATCCGATTTGGCACATCAGCCATCTTCTTCTCATAGTCAGCATCATCTGGATTAAAATCGACATCCATGCCAACCGTGCTACTCTGAGTCTTGCATCCCTTCAGAGGGAAATCGCCACCCGCTCTTTCCTCTTCCGGAGAGTCAGAACAAACCAAACTGTAGTTCATCTGCACCATGTGCCATTTGTCGGCACGGCGATTCTCCTCACTGTCACGAAGCGACATATACTCTTCCTTGGTGAGGACCGGACGCATCATCTTGCGCCCACCTTTTATATAAACAAGGTTTACTGCCATCGTTAAAAAAGTTTTTTTGTGAGTGTCAGCGAGCGTCAGAGAAAAGAAGCGCTTTTTCATCTCCAGGAGAACTCTCCCCGTCAGTTTGCCTTCACTCGGTTTAACATTAATTTTTTTTTATCGATGCAAAGGTACAAACTATTTTTCGGGGTTTAAAGGTTGTGGAAGCGCCCTGTTCCGTATTGTTCTGACTTGTTCTAACTTGTTCCGCATTGTTCTGCAATAGACAAAAAAAAGCACCAGAACCTTTCGATTCTGATGCTTGTTATTACTTGTTGTAGTACTTCCTGAAAGTAATTTCGCTGAAGCCTTCGCCATTAGGCATCCCCAGCCTTACGAGTTCCGCGTATGCAGCCGAGGGATTTGGCGGCAGCATCACTTTCTTCTCGCTCTTCAGTTGCACGAGGTATTGACAAATCATCTGTATGTTCTGAAGCCTTACTACTCGCTTCACGGCATCGTGAATATGCCAAGCCTCATCTTCGCTAAGTTCCGGATAAACAAAATGGAAAATCTCTTCATTCCGTTCCTTATTATAATAGGCTGTCTGCGCAGTGTCTTTCTCATGCACTTTCAGCATCCCCTTAAGGAAATCCAGCTTTATCCTTCTCGTATATAATCGGTATATTCCATTCCAACTATAATTCAGGGAATACAGAGCCGTGGCAAAGGTTTCGTCCGTCTCGGTATTCTTCTCATAGCTCTTCATCATTTCCCTGGAGAGCAATTCGGAAAGACACAATATCTCCTTACGCATCACCTCGTCTGTAAGGTTTCCTCCATTCGCAAATCCCAAGTTCCTGAGATAATCATCAAGCATCGACCTTCCATTCTCGCCTTTGCCTGTTGCATTCTCCTTAATCCTTTCATACTGCTCTAAATAAGTCTGCGTCTTTATGTCATTATACATCCTGCCTATATCCTTGTGCTGCTCATAGATGCTGGAATAGACTTCCTTGATTTCGGGATATGTTTCCGCAAGAGACCTAAGATGCAGGAGAATGTCAGCCCTGTTGAAAGACGTTTCACCATCAAGCGACTTACAGCAATACACGGCATATTCACGCCCCGTAGCCAACAGCGAATCCGCATTGCCAGCCCTACCCTCTTTCAGCATGTTTATCTTCGTCTTCATCATCGAGGTAAGCTGCCTGATTCTCTGGTCGTAAGAGGTCATGGGAAAGACGGTCTCGTCTTCCATCAACTCAATCTCACGAATATACGGCTTACTGAATCCCTTGTTGTTCTCAGCCTTCACGTACATACAATTATCTGTTGCCGAGTGACCGCTTATCTCCACAGGCAGCATCTCGCCTTCGGGTATTTCAAGTTCTATGTAGCGTCTTTCCGTTTTGGCTATATTACCTATCTTCTGTCCGTTATCATCCCATACCGACACGCTCCCCGGGAATTGTGAACCCGTAGGCTCCTTTCTCAGATACACGGTACTTCCAATAGGTAGTCTCGCAAACAACTCAGGATAATCATCCTCGCCATTTGCCAGATATTTCCTTATGCCAACAATCGTTATTTCTACTGTCATAATATCGTCTTTTATCTGCGATGTATATGAATTTGAATTTAATAGAATAATTGTTGCAAAGTTACACTTTTTTTCTTGTAATACCAAAGACCACACCCCAATTTTTGCAGAAAGATTTTTCCAACCATCTTTCGCTTCATGTAATGATAAATACAGAGATAGAGCATATACATCGTTACCCCCCAACAGCAAATGGTAACATAGTAACTGTTACCAAACACACACACCGGGAAGGTTGCTTTATAATGCTTATTATATATATAAATAAAATTTATATATATAATAAGACCTTTAGGATGTATGGGGGATAGTCCCCTTATTTGGTAACAGATACTATGTTACCTTTCTTTTCATGTGATACCGATATGTCCCACTTACGCATAAACAATATAAGGAACTCCACGAGCGCAATGGTAACATAGTATCTGTTACCAAACACACACACCGATACAGGTTCCGTTTTACCTCCGTTACACCTCCGTTTCAGATCCGTTCCAAGTCCGTTGTAAATCCGTTGTAAGTCCGTTCCATATATCGGGCCATCAGTATCCCTCAAAGGGAGTATTAGGGGTATTAAAACAAAAGGCCCGCGATTTGCGAGCCTCATGTGTTTATTTCTTAATATCCGTCAGGATTGTTCTTCTGCCAATTCCATGAATCGCGGCACATGTCCTCGATGCCGTACTTAGCCTCCCAACCAAGCTCTGCCTTTGCCTTTGAAGGATCGCAGTAGCAGGTAGCGATGTCGCCTGCACGACGTGGTTTGATAACGTAAGGAACATCAACGCCGTTCACCTTGATGAATGCCTTGACAACATCGAGAACGGAATATCCGTGACCTGTGCCGAGATTGTAGATAGCCAAACCGCACTTACGGTTGATTGCCTTCAAGGCTGCCACATGACCAGAAGCAAGGTCGCAAACGTGGATATAATCACGCACACCTGTTCCGTCTGGAGTATCATAATCATTACCAAACACGCCCAGTTCCTTGCGCTTGCCAACGGCTGTCTGTGTGATGTAAGGCATGAGGTTGTTTGGTATGCCGTTAGGATTCTCACCGATAGTGCCAGACTGATGCGCACCTATTGGGTTGAAATAACGGAGCAGAACCACATTCCACTCAGGATCAGCCTTCTGCACGTCAATCATCACCTGCTCAAGCATTGACTTTGTCTGTCCGTAAGGGTTTGTGCATTGTCCCTTTGGGCACTCCTCAGTGATAGGAATGATAGCTGGGTCGCCATACACGGTAGCGGAAGAAGAGAAGATGATGTTCTTCACGCCATTCTTGCGCATCACATCCATGAGGACGAAAGTACCAGTCATGTTGTTGTGATAGTACTCCAATGGCTTCTCAACCGACTCACCCACAGCCTTCAGTCCTGCGAAATGAATCACGGCATCAATCTTGTTCTCCTTGAAGATCTTGTCGAGAGCCTCAGCATCGCGCACGTCAGCCTCATAGAAAGGAATTTCCTTACCGATAATCTTGCCAACACGACGAAGTGACTCTGGATTTGAGTTTACGAGGTTATCCACCACAACGACTGAGTGCCCAGCCTTATCAAGTTCGATGGCGGTGTGTGAACCGATGTATCCAGCACCACCGCAAAGAAGTATATTCATAATTATGTTTGTTTTTGAATTAAGTTGCAAAGATAGTAAATTTCCACAATAATCACGATAAATAGCGCTTAAAAATTGATTTTTAGTCAAAAAAATAGTAATTTTGCAAGCAAAACAAAGCAAATGCTACATTCAGAAAAGATTTCTCATCTACCAGCATATTCCATTGCCGAGGAGGTAAATGCCGCTCTTGGCAATCACTCGTCTGTTGTCATTACCGCGCCTCCGGGAGCAGGTAAGTCAACCGTCCTACCTCTTACCATACTGCAAGCGTTCAAGGGCAAGGGCATCATCCTCGAACCGCGCCGCCTCGCCGCCCGACAGATAGCCGAGCGCATGGCATCATTGCTTGGCGAGCCAGTAGGCGAGACTGTCGGCTACCGAGTTCGGTTTGAGACGAAGGTTTCGGCAAGCACCCGATTAGAGGTGCTGACCGAGGGCATCCTCACCCGAATGCTCGTCAGCGATCCTACGCTTGACGGCGTGGATTTCGTGATCTTCGATGAGTTCCACGAGCGCAGCCTTGCCTCCGACACCGCCCTCGCCCTCGTGCGTGAGGCGCAGAATCTGATACGCCCCGACCTGAAGATAATAATCATGTCGGCAACGATTGACGCAAGTAGCATTTGCACCGTCCTTGGTGCAAAACTGATAGAGAGCGAAGGGCGGATGTTCCCCGTAACACCTATCTACATAGCACCCGAACATGATATTCCCACCACCGATGAGGTTGCCCGACTCATCATCCGCGCCCAGCGTGAGCAAGAGGGTGACATACTCGTATTCCTCCCAGGCGAAGCAGAGATAAGGCGCGTGGCAGAGGCACTACCTAACGATTCCAGCATCTTCCCTCTCTACTCCCGACTTTCTCCTTCAGAACAGCGTGCAGCCATCGCCCCATCGCCTGACGGAAGCCGAAAGACGGTGCTCGCCACTTCCATTGCCGAGACATCACTCACCATTGAGGGTATCAGAGTCGTTATTGACTCAGGCCTTTGCCGCACGATGATTTTTGATAAGCGAAACGGAATGTCGCATCTCGAAACCGTGCGTATCTCGCGCGATATGGCGACGCAGAGAATGGGACGTGCAGGACGATTGTCGGAGGGCGTTTGCTACCGTATGTGGGCGCAGTCGGCAGAGCACGGAATGCAGGAATGTCGCCGTCCTGAGATACTTGATGCAGACCTCTCCTCGCTCGTTCTCGACATCACAGCTTGGGGTGCGAATGACATTGAGACGCTCCCTTGGCTCACTCTCCCACCCCGAGGCAACGTGTATCAGGCACAGGCTTTGCTCGAATCATTAGGAGCTATCAGAAACGGCAGCATAACGGAACTCGGCAAGCGTATGTCGCACATTCCTTGCCACCCTCGCATTTCGCGTATTCTCATCACCGATGATAGCCAGAAAGCGCTTGCCTGTGACATTGCCGCCTTGCTCGAAGAGAAAGATCCGCTCTCACATCTAACGGACGATAGTGATATTTTCACTCGCATCACCGAACTGCGCCGGGCAAGGGCAAACCGCACGCTCGGACAATGGTCACGCATCGCTCGTATTGCCTCAGAATACTGTCGTCTGGCTCGTTGCAAAGAGGATAATGCCGTACCTTCACAGGACGAAATCGGCACTCTTCTCGCCCTCGCTTATCCAGAGCGCGTTGGTATGGCTCTGAGCACTCCCGGACACTTCCGTCTGTCGAGTGGCGACAATGCAATGGTTGACATTAATGATACTCTCTCCGCAAGCAAGTGGATAGCCGTAGCATCGCTCAACGCTGCGTCTGGGCGCATCTTCCTCGCCTCGCCAATAAGTAAGGAAGCACTTCTTGTACTCTCCTACGAGCATACAACCGTACAATGGGACAGCCGTACGGAGCGAATCATTGCGCAGCAACAGAAACGTATTGGTAATCTGGTAATTGACTCGCGCGACATTCAGTCGCCTGACCGTGCACAGATAATAGAGGCAGTATGCAAGGCGGTGACGAAAAGTGGTGTTTCGCTCCTCGATTTCTCCGATTCCGTTGCATTGCTCCAACGCAGAATAGAGGCGGTAAGGGATTGGCATCCCGAATTGGAAATGCCAGATGTAAGTACCGAGAATCTTCTTGCTACGGCTGATGAATGGCTACCATTCTATCTCGAACAAGTATCAGGAACGATAGACAAAAAAACGCTCAGGTCACTAGACCTAAGCGCTATTATCTTTGGTATGCTCACCTACGAGCAACAACTTTCACTTGACCGTCTCGCTCCGACTCATATCACAGTTCCGACGGGTTCTCGCATCCGCATCGACTATCGTCAGGGTGCCGAGGCTCCTGTGGTTAGCGTAAGGCTTCAGGAGTGTTTCGGCTTGACCGATACGCCTACCGTAAACGATGGAAAGCAGCCTTTGCTTATGGAATTGCTCTCGCCTGGTTTCAAGCCTGTGCAACTGACGAAAGACCTGCGAAACTTTTGGCAAGAAACATATTTCGAGGTGCGTAAGGAACTGCGTCGCCGCTATCCTAAGCACTCTTGGCCTGACGATCCGCTCACAGCACCAGCCACTCGCACTACGCATCGCACAGCCAGTTCCTCATCGAGCAAATTAACATGACCTTTGGCGAGGAATTTATCAAGGTTTCCTGCCTCGGTGAAGAGGCTCGGACAGATGGTAATGACAGGCTTACGGCACTCGCTTATCTTACGGTGAAGTGCCTCAAACAATTCATCCATAGGGCCAAGACCAGCAGAGCCGTAGGAAATAATCATCGCGTCAATCTCATCGAAACGCTTGTCGCAATAGTCAATGACCGCCTTAAGCTGCTCTACTGTTCCCGTAGCGAGTACATCAATCGGATTTGATACGGACGCACCCTTATGGAGTTTTGCAAGGAGTTCATCGGCTGCCTCGCCCTTCAGTTCTGGCACAAGCATTCCACCCTTGCTAAGCGCATCGGCGGTAATAACACCGAGACCACCAGCCTGAGTGATGATGGCGAAGCGATTTCCCTCGATTTTTGGCAGGGAGAAGAGGCACCCCATAGCCACGAGTTCCTGACGGGAGTAGCATCTTACAATTCCAGCCTCACGGAAAAGCTCATCTGCACGCTTATCATCAAAGGCAGCAGAGCCAGTATGGTGACTTGTAGCACGTGCTCCGCTCTGTGTGCTACCCGACTTTATGGCTGCAATTCGGCATCCCTTCGCAATAAGCGACTTAGCATGACGGAGCAGCCTTTCCGGGTCTCTGATGCTCTCAATATACAGAATTTTTCCACGCACATCCTTCGCAGGGTCGAACGTTTCATCCATGTACTGAAGTACATCCTCAACACCAGTATAACGAGCGTTTCCGATACTCCATACGGAATTGAATCTGAGACCTGTAACCTTAGACATCTCTATGGTATAGAGAGCCATACCTCCAGAGTTGGATATCAAATCCACTCCCTCGGGACAGAGTACAGGATTAGGTGAGGTGAATGCTCCGCAATAATTGGCAGTAATCATGCCGATGCAGTTAGGACCAATGAATGAGCATCCGTATTTATCGCAAGTGGCAAGCATCTGGGCTTCGAGTTCCGCACCCTCATCGGAGAGTTCGCTAAAACCAGAAGAAACCACGATAAACGCCTTGACTCCCTTCTCGGCTGCGAGGTACTCCACGTATGAAGGGCAGTATCTTGATACAACGACTAAAATTGCGAGTTCGGTATTCGGGATATCCTTCACATCACGATAAGACTTAACGCCCTGAATGACATCCTCGTGTGGGTTCACGACATAAAGATTTCCTTTGTATTTTCCTTGTATCAGATTATGCACCAAAGCCCCTCCAGGCTTCAGTGTATTATTTGATCCACCAATCACAACGATGCTGGCAGGATTAAGTAATTCTCTATTTATCATTATCGGTATTTGTTGTATTTTTGTTCTGTCTCGAAATTTGAGTACAAATATACAGAAAACTTTTCAACCCACAAAATTTTTCATGCTATTTGTTCCATACAAACCTGAAAAAACAAAAAGAGAGTCCATCAAAATCAGAAATAACATCTCAAAAAGCCCCTATTTGCAGGTAATCATATAAAAAAACAACCATTTCGAAGCAAAATCTGCTGAAATGGTTGTTTCTAAAAATGTAGAGAATTTTATAATCAAATTTGACGACTTACTTATTCCTCATCAGTATCATCCTCATCTATCCAAGCGCCGAATGTTTCCTTTGCAGCACCACCATCAGTTATTTCTGTCTTTATCTCAGAACCGAAAAGAAGCTGACCTGCAAGCAAATTTTCCTGCACGATCAGAACCGGCTTAATATATTTCTTCATTTTTACAGTCATTATCGTTTGGTTATTATTTATCCTTATTTTACATGGAAATATTTCTTTCCACCACGAATTATCATGCCACGAGCATTTACGTTAACTCGTTGACCAATAAGATTATAACATTTATCATTATTTTCAATAACCTCGGTAACATCCTTTATGTCTGTAGTATTTTCACCAACCAAGTCAAATACAATATTACTAATCTTTGACATAGACTGATTACCATCAACATAGACATAGGCACGATAAGGCTTAATCCATGTAGCAGGTCCAAAGTCACCTTCATTATTGAAAGCCCTATAATGACTTTTGTCAAGTCCTGTGGTTTTCTCCCAAGTTCCAGACACATAAACTTTTAATTCATTGCTTTTCTGCTTGGTCTCACTATCAATAACATTCAACGAAACCTTCGTAATACTATTTGTCAATGAAAAATACGTATAATATTCATCATTATTTCTAAAAGAGATATTCGTCTGTCCATCCATAAGTTCAACGACAAACGGAGTACCAGCTTTTATTATTTTACCAGGTTGTTTTACACTTAACCTAAGAGTCTTGGTCGATTGATCCATTGAACTATTATTATCAAATACGTAAACATTATTCGAAACATTGAAATCCTCTTTCCATTTTGCTACATTAAGATTGAACGGCAAACAAAATGTTGCATACTTTCCTGAAACCTCACGATCATATTGCGCCAAATAACGATTAATAGTACGACGATCAACAAGAGGATTCTCGTCTGTTATTATAGTAGGGAATAACTTTCTCCAGCCTGGTGCATTTCTGTACAATTCCTCACAACCTTCCGGCACAATGAATTTATACATATTTGATGGAGCAAACTCGTCAAAAAACTCATCCTTCATTTTGGAAGGAATGATAGAATTTGAAACAATCGTATTTAAAGGGCAATTATAACATTGTTTCCAAACCGAAACACCATCATTTACGACAAAATTAGTCAGATCGAGGTAATTGAGTGATTGACAGTCATAAATCATATACATCATATCTGTCTCAATGTTACTTGTATCAAAATGGCTCAAATCAAGGCTTGAAAGAGACCTACAACCACTAAACATAAAAGCCATATTACCTGCCTTCGTTGTATTGAATTTACTAACATCCAAATTATCAAGAGCCCAACAATCCAAAAACATGTAACTAAAATCAGTCACATTCCCCGTATCAAAACCACTCACATCGACATACTGGAGCAAATAACACCAACGAAACATTTCTGACATAGTAGTGACCTTACTTGTATTGAAACTACTGACATTAAGACTTACAAGAGATTTGTCACCCGAAAACATACTTGCCATATTTGTAACATTCTCTGTATTAAAAGTGCTCAAATCAAGACTTTTTAGAGATTCGCAATTGGCAAACATGTTATACATGGTAGTTGTACGACTTGTATCAAAGCCTTTGACATCTACACTTGTGAGACGCTTACAATCAGAAAAGTAATTAGAACAATCTGGCGCAAAAACCTTTTTCTTGAAAACGACCTTTTCCAGACTATTTTTATAATCCGACCAAGGACATCTTTCTGTCCCCAATTCACCTTCCTCACCATTAATAGGTTCTATAACAAGTACATTCTTCTCATCTACCGTCCATTTACATGTACCTGAAATACCTTCACCGACAATAGCCCAACACTTCATAGAACTGAACAAAAATAGTCCTACAAACAATAAATAAATTTCTTTTTTCATAATTTTTCGTTATCCGATTTTATGTTACAATTAAGTATTAATTTTTGTTTTCTTTATTTATTCTGTGCAATAATGCTTCAAATTTATAACAATAATCTGAAACGACCAAACTCTTTATTCTTTTTTAACAGAAAAATAAGTTATCAATTTTAATTAAATAAAGTATAAAATCCGATGGGGGCACATAAAAGGAAGATGGAAATCACAATAAGACATTAAAAATCGGGACATCCATGACGTTTGTCATTGATGCCCCGCAAAAGCTTCACCCAATCATTAATTATTCAACATTGTCTGTCAAGCGGAAGACTACAGGAAGCGTGTACTTCGCGTCAACTCGCTCGCCATTGTGCTTAGCTGGAATCCACTTTGGCATAGCAGAAATAACTCTGACTGCCTCTTTGTCAAGAAGCGGATCTACAGACTTTGTAACTGCTACATCCTTCACGACTCCTTCCCTGGTAATAGTGAATCGACAGACAACACGTCCCTCAATCTTATTATCAATACATGGGCCTGGATACTTCACAGACTTAGCAATATAGGCAACGACAGCAGGCTTACCTCCTGGGAAGGAAGGCATTTCCTCTACCACCTCATATACTCGCTTTGACTTACTTGGAGCCGCAGCTGCAACCAAGTTGGCAGGTTTTCTTGGTCCATATTGAGAAATGAACCAACCACGCCTCTCACGAGGTTGCTTCTGACCTCCGAGCTTACCAATGAGATAACCCTCAATCTGGGTTTCTGAAACAACAGGATTCTTTGCATATTCCAGAATCTCAGATGGATAGATCATAAACATTGCACTATCAACAGGGTTGATGATGTCACGGAGCTTGATCTCAACCTCAATTTGACGCACCCTGATGATGTCGCAAAGGTCATTGAAGTATCTCTTAGACTTACTCAGTCTCATAAATGAACCGAGCCATGCAATACGAGAAGCCTCACCACCATTAGCCTTCATCAAAGGATAACCTCTATGAGTAGTCAGAAGATCAACAGACAGTTTCTGGTTCTTGAGATCTGCATTGCAGAAACCTGCGCTATCGTGAGCAATATACACATCCTTTAACAAAGACTGCAACGCACGCTCAACGATAGTCTTGCTGAGGAAATCCTTGAAGTTAGCCGGCATCTTACCGCCACAAAGAAGGATGGCGTTACGAACTGCCTGAGTCTTGAAATCGAAAGAATACAAAGGCTCACCGCCCTCTGGACCAACAACATCAACAAACCAGGTATAAACATCATCCCTGATTACACTTGAAAAAGATGGTGATGCAAGAGCATCATTGGCAACCTTCCAAATGCAATAGTTTCGAGCAACGTAACGATTTTCCTGAGCCTCAGTCTTAAATCTACCCTCGGTAATCTCAGGGAACATTGAGACGAAGTTAGAATTAGACTTTGTATAAACCATCTTGACAGTTCTGTCAGTAGCATACATCTTTGTCAGCTTCAGATTCAAGGTTTTATCCATTTTACCTATCTTATCTTTCTGCTGGAAAACGTAATATTTGGCCCTTTTCGTCATCTGCCCAGCATTATTCTTCTGTTGAGCAGCAATTGGAGCACTGATTAGTAGGAACCAGAATAAAGTGTAAAAATATTTCTTGAAAGTCATAATTGTATGGTGTTAATAAGGTTTTTTATTGACTACAAAGTTAGTAAAATAGTTCGATAATGCAAGAAAATCTTGACTTTTTTTTGTCTTTCCCATCGTTTTTTCATCTTTTCTGCATATTTTGCAAACCTCACTTTGCAATTTTACACACTTTGCACTTATTTTTCATTATCATTCATTCTCAAAGTTTTAGCCAATCAATCATCATTTGTCACTTTTTCACTTCACCTTATAGTATATAAAATGAATGGGGAAAACAGAATTATTTGTGATATAATTCCGTTTCTCGTGTTTTTTTCAGTAACTTTGCAAAAAAAACAAAAATCAAATAGGAAGCCCCCGAAACTTAAATAAGCATTAGAATGGCATTTTAATGATATTTACTCCATACCAAGAGCGAAGATGTTTCAAAACATGATCTATCATAGGGCTATTCATCCTCCTATGCTCCTCCGTTGTTTCTCAGAACCAAACTCGATGAACCTCCGCTATAATAGCGGACATAGAACGGACTTTCATCGAGTTTGGTTCGGAGTTTGATAGGAAATGCCACGACCTTGAATGTCGTAGAAAATACGAGCGATTTGTTGCGGTTTTGTTATGATAGTTTAACGTAATTTCTTCTTTATTCTCATATTTTTCTTATAACTTTGTCCCGGAATTCTCAATCTTAAACAAACCAATTTATTCTACAAAATAAAGAAACCAATGAAGAAACAGTTGAAGAAGGTGCTGGTATTAGGTTCCGGCGCACTAAAGATCGGACAGGCTGGTGAGTTCGACTATTCTGGTAGTCAGGCTCTCAAGGCTTTGCGTGAGGAAGGCATCAAGTCAGTACTCGTAAACCCTAACGTTGCTACTATCCAGACAAGTGAGGGTATCGCTGACAAGGTGTATTTCCTGCCTATCACACCACACTTTATCACGGAGATAATAAAGAAGGAACGTCCTGACGGCATCATGCTCGCTTGGGGTGGTCAGACAGGCCTCAACGTTGGTACTGCCCTCTATCAGAGTGGCGTGCTCAAGGAGTATGGCGTTGAGGTGCTCGGCACAAGCGTAGAGGCTATCATGAACACCGAGGACCGCGACCTCTTCGTAAAGGAGCTGAACAAGGTGAATCTGAAGGTGCCAGTATCACAGGCTTGCGAGAATATGGAAGAGGCAGTTGCTGCTGCTCGCCGTATCGGCTACCCTATCATGATTCGCTCAGCATACGCTCTCGGCGGTCTTGGCTCAGGTGTTTGTCCTGACGAGAAAACCTTTATCGAGATTGCAGAATCAGCCTTTACCTTCGCTCCACAGGTGCTTGTAGAGGAGTCGCTGAAAGGCTGGAAGGAGATAGAGTTCGAGGTTATCCGTGATGCCAACGACCATTGCTTTACTGTTGCTTCTATGGAGAACTTCGACCCGCTCGGCATTCACACGGGTGAGTCAATCGTTGTGGCTCCTACCTGCTCTCTTCGTGATGATCAGGTAAAGATGCTTCAGGAACTCGCAGTTAAGTGTGTTCGTCACCTGAATATCGTGGGTGAGTGTAACATTCAGTATGCTTTCAACGCAGAGACAAACGACTACCGTATCATCGAGATCAACGCTCGTCTGAGTCGTTCTTCTGCCCTCGCTTCAAAGGCTACCGGCTATCCTCTCGCATTCGTTGCAGCAAAGATTGCCCTCGGCTATACCCTCGACCAGATTGGCGAGATGGGCACAACAAACTCAGCATACGTAGCACCATCACTCGACTATCTTATCTGTAAGATTCCACGTTGGGACCTTACCAAGTTCACGGGCGTTAGCCGTAAGATTGGCTCTTCTATGAAGTCTGTGGGCGAGATTATGTCTATCGGTCGTTCTTTTGAGGAAATGCTCCAAAAAGGTCTCCGCATGATTGGTCAGGGAATGCACGGATTTGTAGGTAACGACCATATCAAATTCGACAACCTTGACGAGGAACTGGCAAACCCAACCGACCTCCGTATCTTCGCTATTGCCCAGGCTCTTGAGGAGGGCTACACAATAGAGCGACTCTATGACCTCACCAAGATTGACCCTTGGTTCATTGAGCGCATGAAGAATATCGTGGATTACAAGCATAAGCTTGAAGGCTACAACTCACTTGAGGAACTTTCTCCAGACGTATTGCGTCAGGCAAAGGTGATGGGCTTCTCTGACTTCCAGATTGCGCGTTTCGTGCTCAAGGTCAAGGAAGGCAATATGGAGAAGGAGAACCTTGCTGTTCGAGCTCAGCGCAAGAAGCTCGGCATTCTCCCTGCCGTTAAGCGTATCCCAACAGTTGCAAGTGAGCATCCAGACCTCACCAACTACCTCTACATGACATACGCAGTTAAAGGACATGACATCAACTATTATAATAATGAGAAGTCGGTTATCGTACTCGGCTCTGGTGCTTACCGCATCGGCTCTTCTGTAGAGTTCGACTGGTGTTCGGTAAATGCTATCAATACCGCTCGTAAGCTCGGTTACAAGAGTATCATGATCAACTATAACCCAGAGACGGTTTCTACCGATTATGATATGTGTGATCGTCTCTATTTCGATGAGCTCTCATTCGAGCGTGTGCTTGACGTCATCGACCTTGAGAATCCACGTGGCGTGATTGTTTCTGTAGGAGGTCAGATACCTAACAACCTCGCTATGAAGCTGCATCGTCAGTCTGTGCCAATCCTCGGAACAAGTCCTGTTTCTATCGACCGTGCCGAGAACCGCGGTAAGTTCTCTGCTATGCTCGATAAGCTCGGTATTGACCAGCCACAATGGAGCGCCCTCACAAGTATGGAAGACGTGAACGCATTCGTTGAGCGCGTTGGTTTCCCTGTACTTGTACGCCCATCATACGTACTTTCTGGCGCAGCTATGAACGTGTGCTACAACAACGAGGAGCTTGAGCGTTTCCTCCAGATGGCTTCTGAGGTAAGTAAGGAGTATCCGGTTGTTATCTCTCAGTTCATGACAGAGACAAACGAGATTGAGTTTGATGCCGTTGCACAGAACGGAGAGGTTGTGGAATACGGTATCTCTGAGCATGTGGAGTATGCGGGCGTTCACTCAGGTGACGCTACTATGGTATTCCCTGCACAGAATATCACATTCGCTCAGGCTCGTCAGATCAAGAAGATCTCTCGTGCTATTGCAAAGGAACTCAATATCTCTGGTCCTTTCAACATCCAGTATCTTGCCAAGGGTAGCGACATCAAGGTTATCGAGTGTAACCTCCGTGCTTCTCGCTCGTTCCCATTCGTCAGCAAGGTATTGAAGCGCAACTTCATCGAGACAGCTACAAAGATAATGCTTGATGCTCCATACGCAAAGCCTGACAAGCTCGTGTTCGACATCGACCGTATGGGCGTTAAGGCTTCACAGTTCTCATTCGCTCGTTTGCAGAATGCCGACCCAATCCTCGGCGTTGATATGAGCTCTACAGGTGAGGTAGGATGTATGGGAGACTCATTCGAGGAGGCTCTTCTCAACTCACTCATCGCTACCGGCTATAAGATTCCGTCAAAGGACAAGGGTATCATGCTCTCAAGCGGTGGCGCGAAGGAAAAGGCAGCTCTTCTCGACCCTGCTCTTGCTCTCGTAAAGGCTGGCTACACGGTTTATGCTTCAGAAGGCACAGCCAAGTACCTCAACGAGAATGGTGCGAAGGCAATAGCTGTGGGATGGCCTGACGAGTCTGGAAATGATGTTCCTAACGTGATGGATATGATACACGATCATAAGTTTGACCTTATCGTAAACATCCCTAAGAACCACACCAAGCGTGAGCTAACCAATGGCTATAAAATCCGTCGTGGTGCTATCGACCACAACATCCCATTGATTACCAACGCACGTCTTGCATCTGCATTCATCGAGGCATTCTGTGCTATGAGCGAGAACGACCTGCAGATCAAGTCTTGGCAGGAGTATGAATAAATGCGAAGGAAAGGCTCCACTTGCGTGGGGCTTTTCTTTGGAAAGTAAATTAGGGGTAAATTAGACCAGTAAATTATAGCCAGTAAATTATTTTGTCGGAAATTTTTCTTCTCAAAAATATAATTTACTGATTATAATTTACTTCCCATTTACTTTCTAAAAAAAATTGGCGTAAGCCAAATTTACTCTCCAAATTGTATGAGTAAGAAAATAATGTTCGTATGCCACGGAAACATTTGCAGAAGTCCGATGGCAGAGTATATGTTCCGCAGTATGGTGGAAGAAGCTGGTCGTGCAGATGAGTTCGAGATTGCATCTGCGGCTACCAGTACCGAGGAAATCGGGGAGCCTGTCTATCCACCTGCTCGCAGAAAACTCGCTGAGCACGGCATAAATTGCAAAGGACATGAGGCACATCAGATTACCCGTAGCGAGTATGCCTATTATGACATGATTATCTGTATGGATCAGCATAACATCCGTAATTTGCGCTATACCATAGGCGAGGACACCCAGCATAAGGTCATCCGACTTCTCGACCTTACCGATAATCCGCACGATGTTGCCGATCCCTGGTACACAGGCGACTTTGAGACCACCTATCGGGATATTCTCGAAGGATGCAAGGCTTTGTTGAAATTATGAAAATAATGAGAAAAATCATATTGGGAATCTCCGCATTGCTTTTCATTGCTTGTAAGAACCAGAACATCATAGAATACGTTCCGGAAGAAGACCCATACCAGAAAGTTCAGGCAAATGGTGGCTCTTGTTTCCTTCCCGACAATGGCATGTATGATTGCGTATTCCAGTACATTTCGCAAAAGGAATATGATAGTCTTCTATGTATCTCCTATGAAATGGAGCATCAGAAAATAGCTTTGGAGTCTGCAAAAGGCAAGGAGTTAATAGCAAAAGCACAAGATTCAACCACAGAAATTGGCAAGTTTCTGCAAAAATACCTAAACGACGGGATAGAAGTGGATGAAGCCTCTGAACCTGTCGATATTACAGGTATCACATACTATAAGCAAACTGACCAATACGAGGTCAAGACCTATTATATTGGTGACATTTCGTTTATGGCAATGGGCAACAAGGCTGACACGACGATTATGGATTCGCAAGGTTCTTCGTACGCTAAGAATGGTATTTATGCAGGTTTTGCAGGACAGGATTGCGATTTCCGCTGTGACATTCGATTCTATCTTTTTGACGATTCCTCTAAAAGAATGGTGTATGTCGGTCAATACATCAATTATCATTGGGCATTTGAAGAGTTTGGCGGTGAGAATAACAACGGCTCTATTAAATGGATAGCGCCAAATAAGTTACTGTGCAAAGGTTTTAGAGATGTTTGTGACGAATCTTGGGAATGGAACGACAGCATTTCGAAAATCAAGGACTATAAAGGTGACAGGACAAGTCGATATGGCTATCCCGTTTATTCACTTATCACCCTTACAGAGAAGTAAATTTTGAGCGTTTTTGCAAACTTTGCTTAGCAAAATTGGAGAAATAACTGCATTTCTTGCATTTTTCATCCATTTTCTTCTCTTTTTCGTTCAAGATTTCATATCTTTGCAAGAACAAATCAAATTTATTTATTCCAACGATATTCAGGACGCGGAGGCACTAACCATGCCTTTGCGTCTTGCATTAGAAAATAGATCTTACAACTTATTAAAAATAATCAGACTATGGAACTAAATTTTCAAGCATGGTACACCATCTTTGTTGTGCTCGCCATGTTCATCTCACTCTCATTCACTAAGATCCGCACGGAAGTGGCTTTCCTTGCCGTTATGGTAGCCTTGCTATGCGGAGGAGTTCTCGATGCAAAGACCACCTTTAGCGGTTTCTCTTCGGAATCGGTAATCGTTGTCGCAGTTCTTTTTGTCGTAATCTCAGGACTCACCTATACAGGGGTGCTCAACTGGACGGTAAAGAACCTAATGGGAGTTCCAAAGACATTGACAGGAGCCATCACCCGATTGATGCTCCCCGTTGCCGTACTCAGTTCTTTGCTCAGCAACACAACCGTCGTTGCCCTATTTATTAATGTGGTAAAGATCTGGTCGCAGAAGCTTCACATCTCTCCATCGAAACTGCTCATCCCTTTGAGCTATGCCTCTGGTATGGGTGGTATCTGTACCCTCATCGGCACACCTCCCAATCTTATCATTTCAGGACTCTACACAGAAGAGACAGGCATAAAACTGAGTATTCTCACCCCTACCCTATGCGGATTGTTCTGTCTTACCGTAGGAGTGTTGAGTATGATAGCCATGCAAAAACTTCTGCCCGAAAGGAAATCGCCTATGCACTCATCAAGCATGGACGACCTCAACGTAGAGCTCGTAGTGCCATCAAATCATCCTGCCATCGGCATGACAGTAGAGGAACTGAGCAGGAAATACAATCTGAAGACAAACCACATTATCATCTCTGCCATACAGCGTTTCGACCATGAGCTTGTATATCCGGTATCGGCAGACGAGTTTATCATGGGCGGCGACTGCCTCTATGCAATAGGTACTCCAAAGAACATTCTCAGATGCGTGAACGAGTGCGGTATGCAATGTCCGAACCTTGAAGGCGTGCTCGAAACCGCAGCTATGGAAGACAGCGACAGCACATCAAAGAAAGGACTTGTCTCAACCTTTATACTTATTGCGATGGTGGCACTATCCGCATTCAAGGTACTGCCATTGCTCAACTGCTGTCTGTTGGCTGCTACGGCAATGATAATAACCCGATGCTGCACATCTTCACAGGCTATGAAATCCATCGACTGGAACATCATCATAGTCTTTGCAGGTAGCGTTTGTATCGGAAAGGCAATAGAACAGACAGGCATAGCACAGGCAATAGCCAACGGATTGCTCGAAGTATGCGGTACTAATCCGTACATTGTATTGTTCTGTATGTGCCTCGTGGCTACTTTCATCACCGAGTTTATCTCCAATACGGCAGCAGGAGCCATGTTCTATCCAATCGCGATGTCGGCAGCATTGGCATTGGGAGTAAATCCACTAACCTTCTGCGTAGCCCTGATGATAGCAGCAAGTTCAAGTTTCGCAACTCCTATCGGATCTCCTACCCACACCCTCGTCTATGTGCCTGGAGGATATAAGTTCAGCGATTTCCTGAAAGTTGGTCTCATTATGAACCTCATCATTCTTGTTGCCAATATCTTCATCACAACAATAGTATTCCCGTTCTAATTACTTTCCGACCTGTATGATTAAGAAATTAATGCGGAATTAATGTGTTATTAATGCGATATTATATGTTTTCACTTCGTGAGGAAACATTAATTATCATGAATTCCACATTAATATCGCATTAATTTGTGTTTTCCTGCGTTCCAAAAATATTAATGTCAGAATTAACGTCTTAATTTGTGTCCTAATTAATGTTTCGCCGTAAGGCACTTTTTTATAACACATTAATTTGGACGTTAATTGGGACATTAATTGAAACATTAATATTTCAACCGTATATGTTGCAACTCTCCTCTTTACTCTTCAACTTCACAAGTTATCCAATCTCAAGAAAAAGGGGATTTTCAGAAGAAAATATCACAAGAAATAATCTATTTGCGGTTGTTTCGATTTTTTTTAGTAACTTTGCACCCTGAAAACGAGATGTGCGCCAGCCTTGAGGGCTGACACGCACTTTTTCTTTCGTGTACATTCGTGCACACTCATAATGAACTTTATTTAGAATAACAAATCCCAACACAAACGACTCAAAAAGTATAAGGAATATAGGTTATGATGCTAAAAAAGACAAAGATCGTTGCATCGATTTCTGATTTGCGATGCGAGGTTGATTTTATTCGTTCCCTCTTCGAAGCGGGAATGAACGTAGTTCGTATGAACACCGCCCACGGCACACGCGAGGGCATGGATAAGTTGATTAACAATGTGCGACAGGTCAGCAACCGTATCGCCATTCTTATCGACACAAAAGGTCCAGAGGTGCGAACAACCAAGATTCAAGACGCAGATCAGATAGAATACCATATTGGCGACAAGGTTCGCATCGTAGGCAATCCTGACCTCCTCACCACACGCGAGCAGATTGCCGTAAGCTACCCAAAATTCGTTACCGACCTTAACAACGGTGACGACATCCTCATTGACGATGGCGAGATGGAGCTCAAGGTTATCGAGAAGACTAACGACTATCTGCTTTGTGAGGTACAGAACGAATCTACCCTGGGTTCACGCAAGAGTGTCAACGTGCCTGGTGTTCGCATCAACCTTCCTTCACTCACAGAGCGCGACAAGGAGAATATCAAATATGCTATTGAGCGTGACATCGACTTCATCGCTCACTCATTCGTCCGCACCAAGCAGGACGTTCTCGACATCCGTGAAATCCTTGACGAATACGGTTCTGACATTCAGATCATCGCAAAGATTGAGAATCAGGAGGGTGTTGACAACATCGACGAAATCCTTACCGTTGCCGACGGCATTATGGTGGCTCGTGGCGACCTCGGAATAGAGGTTCCTCAGCAGCGCATCCCTGGCATTCAGCGCATCCTCATCAAGAAGTGCGTGCTTGCCAAGAAGCCTGTCATCGTTGCCACACAGATGCTCCACACCATGATCAAGCATCCACGTCCAACCCGTGCCGAGATCACCGACATCGCCAACGCTATCTACTACCGTACAGACGCTATCATGCTTTCTGGCGAGACTGCATACGGAAAATATCCAGTAGAGGCAGTTCAGACAATGACCACCGTTGCTGCACAGGCAGAGGAGGATAAGCTCACCGATAACGACATCCGCATCCCACTTGAGGAGAATCCAACCGTTACCTCATACCTTGCAAAGCAGGCAGTAAAGGCTACATTCGCGCTTCCTATCAAGGCTATCATCACCGATAGTTTCTCAGGTCGCACGGCACGCAACCTTGCAGCTTTCCGTGGCAAGTATCCTGTGCTCGCTATCTGCTACAAGGAGAAGACCATGCGTCACCTCGCCCTCTCTTACGGCGTAGAGGCTATCTTCATGCCGGAGAAGGCTAACGGACAGGCTTACTATTTCGCAGCTCTCCGCAAGCTCCTCGATGACGGCGTTCTCCAGCCAACCGATATGGTGGCATACCTCAGCGGTGGTAAGCAGGGCACCCACACCTCATTCCTCGAAATCAATCAGGTAGCCGATGTTCTCGGCTCAGGTATGGATTATGTGCTTCCTAACAGAACACGCTATCTCTAATTTAGCGTAGTGCCGAAAAAAATATAAAAATTATCCGCATCACCCATAGCGCCCCGAAGGGGCAAAAGCTCATAGCCTAGGGCATCGCCCTAGGTAGATGTAGGTTGGTAATTTCGCCCTGAAGGGGCAAAAGCATTTATTATTAGGGCTTTTGCCCTTACAGGGCGAATATACTAACTGCTTTGTACATAGGGCGTTGCCCTATGCTATGTGCTTTTGGGCTTTCAGCCCGTTCCCTTCGGTCGCCGACCTCTTCGACGTTCAGCCCGCGTGTCACTTAATTGCGACCAATCATTTTGCGGATAATCAATAGATATAAAAAGGACGATATTCATTACGAATACCGTTCTTTTCCTTATCATGCCTCTGCATTACAACTTCGTCCAATACACCTTCTTGAAGAAAGGACCAAGCTTACCCTTCACTTCAAGAGTCTTGGCATCACTGAACCTGATTTCCACCTTATAGGTCTTACCACTCGTAGGATCATAGATCTTGCCATTCTGCCAGATACCATCCTCATACGTCACCTTGTCGATAATGACAATCTTATCCGCTGGCACCTTTCTCTTTGCCTTATCAGGATTCTTTATGTCCGTCTTCACCGAGCCATCAGGATTCTTCGTTTCCTTCAGCCATATAATCTGACCTCTGTAGCCATCCCCGAACTTCGTGAACTTCACTTTAGACTCACGTCCTTCCTGCACAGCCTTGTAAGTGCCGATGATCTTGTCAGCAGCCGACTGCGCCATACATCCCATAGCACTACATAGCACCATGAGCATCATCATAATCGTTTTCTTCATTTCTACCTTATTTATATATATAAGTATTTATTAATGCGTGCAAAGATAGCATAAAAACTCTAAAAGTGTTTGCAAAGAGTTTGATTTTTCATCTTTTTTGATTATCTTTGCAAAACATTAACTCTGACAATCCTATGTCTATCAAAAAAGTCATGTACATCAATACGATATTCATCGTCCTGCTCCTCACGGGGGCGGGATTACTCGTGTTGTGGGAAATGACAAGGGAGGTTGCGCCTCCCCAACTGAAGGAGAAGCCCAGATACGTTGAACTCACATGGCCTAAGGAAGACATGCTTGCCGGCAAGGAATATTCCGAGTTTTTCGACGGCATCGACATTTCCATACATCAAGGTAGAATTTTCTGGGACGAGCTGAGCCAATCCAATCACAAGCCTCGGTTCATCTATGTAAGGGCATTTGGCAAGGACGCAAAGCCCGACTATGCCTATCACCACAACATCGAGATGAGTCGTAAGCATCAAATCCCGGTCGGTAGCTACATCTTCTTCACTATGGCATTGTCAGTAGATAGCCAGTTCCACGACTTTCAGAAAATCGTTGATCTGCCTTTGCAGGATCTCCGCCCTGTTATCGACGTAGAATCGCTAAGTACAACGCCAAGCAATATCGAGCACCTAAAGGATAGCGTTATGCGTCTTGCAAAACTGATAGAACAGGAAACAGGTGCGAAGCCTGTCATCTACAGCAACCAGCGATATTACAAGAAGTACCTCGCCCCTGCCTTCAACGACTATCCGCTCTGGATAGCCCACTATTCCCACGAGCCTGACCACCCAGAGATACGCCCAATCCTCTGGCAACGCTCAGAAAGAGGTCATGTACACGGCATCTGGACTCACGTGGATCTCGACAACTTCATCAACGGGGCAAACCTAACTTCTATCCTATTGCCGAAAAAAAGGGAAACAAACAACATCTAAAAATATCGAGTATGAAAAAATTCTTATCATTAGCAATCGTCATTGCAGTCGTATTAGTTGCAGTAGTAACCTGCCCTGACAAGCAGGCACACAAGGATGCCGTCATGGAAGAAATGAACGGTGCTATCAATTCCGCTATTAACGACAAGGTAGGAAAGATAGATTCCGACTTAGGCAGCAGTCTTTCCAAGATCACATCCAAAGTAACCTCAAAGGTTCTTGGTGCAGCTTTCGAGACGGCTATCACCGTTGACAACTATTTCGTGTTCAGCGTTGGCAAGATAGATATCGACGACAAGCCAAAGACCGTATCAATAGGAGCCTTCGGTCACGTGTTCACCACATTTGATGCAAACGACCTTTAATTTTACTAATTGTGGGTTCTGAAATTGCTCCATAAGGAATAGAGTCATTTTCAGAGCCCACCATAATAAAAAGTGCCTTTATTTGAAGAAAACTCACACTTTTCAACAGAAAACACGTTTTTTGAAAGATTTTTTGAAAAAAGTCTAGAAAAAATTTGGTAGTTTCACGAAAAGTTACTACCTTTGCATCGCAATTCAGAAATCACTCAACTGATGCACTTCGAAAGAAGTTCTGGAGAGATGGCAGAGTGGTCGATTGCATCGGTCTTGAAAACCGACGTACTGAGAGGTACCGGGGGTTCGAATCCCTCTCTCTCCGCATAACCCGCTGATTTTCAGCGGGTTTCTTTTTTTACACCCAATTTTACACCCAAAAATTAGCGACTCATAGAATGTCACAAGCAATCAAATATGGCATAAATAGAAGAAAAAGCCTGCAATTCCGAGTTAACGGAATTACATCCTTTTTTATATTTACACCCAATTTTCATATTTGTAAGTCTAGAGGGAATAATTCCACATAATGTTTTCACTTATGATTCCTTCGCTTTTTCAATCAATTCATCATCATAGATTAGCGACTAGATATTCTCACTTGACATGAAGGAATCTTTCTGTTATCCAAAATTCATTGATATGGAACGGGAAATAACATGAGAAAAACTAAAAGAAGAAGGGAATCATTCGTCTAAGGTTAAATTTTAGAAGATCTCAACATATTTTATATTGTGTGACGGTATATTACGTAAATAAAATTTGCAACAACATTCAATCCAATAGACAAATTTAAGATTGTATTCAAAGGGGGATAACGCAGCAATGCTGAGTCCATATATCATTATTTAACAAATTATTTTATTCACAAAAAGATTATGAAACGGAGAAAACAGTCTTCCGTGCTCTCTCTTTTTGTGTTCTCGTTGTCTCAGACAATACACAAAAACTGAGATTGGGCAGTCCGAAGTCGATGAGCTTTGGGCTATTTTGTATGCTGCCTACAAGCAGTACCAGTTGGAAATCGTCAATGGCAACAAGCTTTATCAACGCTTTGTCAATGATTTCATCAGTTATCAGCTTCCTTACTTTTCACGAGATGAGCATCTGATTAGAATGCACATCAAGAATGTCAGTACTGCTTATGAGTTGCTGACAGAACGACTTGACCTTATAGAAAAATACTTCAACAAGGAATCATTCGTTTTTGAGAACTTTGCAATCATGCTGAAAGAGTTCAACAGCGTTGAGCATGTTCATGATTATGGCAAGAAGATGGGACTGTTTAACGATGCTCAGATACGCATCTTGATTGATTACATCAATCAAGAGGAACTGTTTGACCATGATATTGACGAGTCTGAACTGAAAGGATTCTTTTCATGTACATTGCAGCAACCTCTTATTGTCAGGAAGATGACTTGGTTGCTTCTTATGCTTAATGCCCTTGCACATTACAAGTTCCTTGTTAGGGGATGGCAGGTTTTGATTGTGGAAAACCAGCTTTTGAAATCAACCAAAGCTCGGAAATCAATAACAAAGTCATCCATCACCTCGAACATCAGTCGTAAAAGACGTGCCTTATTCAATTCCATTGGTGAATTAGAGCCATTCAAAGAATTAATCAATAAACTTAAAGAACATGTAGAATGAAAGAAAAACTACCAAGTGAAACAAAAAAGGTTGAGATAGAGGTTGACCTAAAGTAAAGGTCAGCATCGTTTCACTTGGTATATGACTTATAGGAAGTACCTTTGCCGCCGAATCGGTTCAATTCGGGGGTAGCTACCTTATTGTCTAATATAAAACCACAGGTAACTATGAGTAAAGAAAAGCTCGACATCAAGATTCTCGCCAAAAAGATGGAACTTCTTGATATTAGAGTCAAGGAACTTGAAGAAATGAATATCAAGCAGTTCATACACAGGCTTGAAAGTTTGGAGAATGACCAGTATATGATGAAGGATGTGTTTACCGTTCCTGAAGCATGTAAGTTTCTTGAACTGTCACAGTCTCAACTTTACAAGCTGACTAGCAAATTAAAGATCCCACACTACAAGCCAAGAGGCAAAATCGTCTATTTCGACAAGAAAGAACTTCTGGAGTGGGTAAAGAGAAATCATCAACAAGAAATCCAATATGCAGATGAGCCGGAAGAAGAAACATAATCCTCAATCACACAAGTCAATTGAATATTCTCAGACATTCACTGATGAAGATTTGACTGTGCTTCTGAAGAAATCAGAAATAGTACTCAATGGCATAAGATCAAACAGATTGCACAATGGCAAAGAACAATAAACAGAAAGATACGAAATCATGGAAGAGTTCCTTGGAAATCAGCATGATTGGCAAGGAAAATTTTACAGATGCGGAACTGGAAGAGATTCTGAATCAAGGAGAAGTAAAGGCTACAGAAAAGCCTCCTTTACCCCCACAGATATTGTGGATAGGCGACTGTACCATAGCCACTTTTGGAAATTTCAGTGCATCAACAGGTAAGGCAAAGTCCAAAAAGACCTTCAATATATCCGCTATGGTCTCAGCAGCCATCATCAATGGCAAGATTCTCAATTATCGTGCAAGCCTTCCAGAAGGTAAGCGTAAGATTATTTACTTCGACACAGAGCAGAGCCGTTATCATTGCCATAATGTAGTGGAAAGGATATACAGACTTGCAGGTCTCAGTCTGAAGAAAGAGGACAAAAGAATCAAGATGTATGGTCTTCGCGAGTTCACACCAGCCCTTCGTATTGCACTCATTGACTATTCATTGAGAAAGAGTGAAGGCGTAGGACTTGTGATCATCGATGGTTTACGAGATCTGATGTATGATATCAATAATGCTAAGGAATCTACAGATGTCATGACAATGCTGATGGCATGGACGAGCAAATATGAACTCCATATCCATTGTGTCCTGCATCTGAACAAGAATGACAACAACACCAGAGGTCACATTGGTACCGAGCTGGAAAATAAGGCGGAAACAGTCCTTGTTATAAGCAAAGACAAGAATGATTCCAACATCAGTGAGGTTAAGCCAATGCATATGAGAGACAAGGAATTTACGTCTTTTGCGTTTCAGATTGATGACAATTCACTTCCTGTTTTGTCAGACAGTTGTCATGTGACAGTATTGAAGCCGAAGGATAAGCCTCTGACATCCCTCTCAAATGATATTCACCTGACCATTCTCAAAAAGCTGTTTACATCTACTCTCTCTGTAAAATATACCGATTTGGTAGATCTGTTAATGCAAGCCTACGCTACAGAAGGTTACAAAAGAGGAACAAACGGGGTTAAGGATCTGCTTAAAGCTATGATGAACAAGAAAATCGTCACCCATGATAAAGATGGCTATAACTTCCACCCAGAAATTCTTGATGTTGATGATTAAGTTTACAGGTTTAAGTTTAGGCGTATATATATAAACAAACTTTTCGCGCACGCGCACACGCGCGAATCAATAAGAGAATAAGGGGAAAAACAAACAGAATACCCATTACATAAAAATGACAATATTAGAAATACGTTCCATAAGCATTCGGCAATACCTAGATGTTACTGGACATAGAGTTGCATACATAAGCAGAGGCAGATATTTTTATCTTTCTCCTTACAGGACTGAGAGTTCTCCATCCTTTGCTGTAAATCCAGCCGAAAACCTGTGGTATGACTACGGGAAAAGAGAAGGCGGCAATATCGTCAATCTACATAGTAAGATGAATCCGAATTTGGACATCCATCATGTTTTATTGGAACTCGAACAACTTGTCCGAGAGTATAACCTACAATATTCAGAGGATTACGAATCCAGGATGAAGGAAGACCAAAACCGTTATATCAGGCTTAAGGAAAAGCAAGAAAAAGACGATTCGGAAACTATCGTCACTGGAATCTATGAACTCGCACATCCATATCTACGTGACTATATTCTGGAACGAAGGGTGGATTATGATGTCGCAAAACAATATTGCAAGGAAGTCCACTACACTATCAACAGCAAACAATACTATGCGATTGCCTTTGCCAATGTCGAAGGAGGCATGGAAGCCAGGAACAAATACTGTAAACGCAGTATAGGCAAGAAAGCAATTTCAGCTATCTATCATTCGAGGAATCCACTAACGCATTGCTGTGTCTTTGAAGGTTTCTTCGATCTGCTTACCTATGTTACGATAAAAAAATGGATGAATATAGGTTTATGTATCGATGAAGATTGTGATTACTTTGTCATGAACTCGGTCGGGAATCTGAAATCAGTTCTACCATACCTTGCTGACTATGAAAAGATACACTGCTATCTGGATAATGATGAAGCTGGTATCAAGACAACAGAGCAGATACTAAGTGTATATCCTGACAATGCCGTTGACGAATCCGTCCGATATAAATCATATAATGATATAAACGATGTGATTAATGGCAAACCGATGCTGAAGCAGCCATAGTCTTTACATGAAAGCTGCCACTTTAC